>Ga0307374_10000717_pt1 | contig 62358 bp, 51 predicted proteins | sample OX3MG_FD_202532 | JGI IMG/M metagenome (GOLD analysis project Ga0307374, IMG submission 202532) | Soil microbial communities from Risofladan, Vaasa, Finland - OX-3 | ecosystem: Environmental > Terrestrial > Soil > Coastal area > Acid sulfate soil | place: Finland: Risofladan, Vaasa | collected... | reverse complement strand
CGGGAAGCGCTGGCGTGGTTGGGACTGGGTCTGGGTGGCGAAGGGGCGGCCCGAGCGGCAACGCGGCAGGGCATGCGGGTCAGCGGGGACACGATTTTGCGGCTGCTCCGGCGCCTGGAAACGCCAGACTCGAACCGGATTCGGAGGGTGGGCGTGGACGATTGGGCTTGGCGCCGGGGGCAACGCTACGGCACGATCCTGGTGGACCTGGAAACGCACCGGCCGGTGGATTTGCTGCCGACGCGGGAGGCGGAGGAGGTGGCAACCCGGCTGAGATCGAGGCCGGACATCGAGCTGATCAGCCGCGATCGCGCCGGGGCTTAGGCCCAAGCCGCCGCGCTGGGGGCGCCGCAGGCGGTGCAGGTCGCCGACCGCTGGCATTTGATTCGCAACCTGCGGGATGCGCTCGAGGCGGTGGTCCGCGGCTGCCGCTTCCCGCCCGGGAACGGGTCCTCGCCGCCGGAAACAGCGGCGAACGTGGATCCGGCGACGCAGCCAAGCAGCGCCAGCCGCGAGCGGCGGCAGCGGCGCTACCGGCAGATGCTGGAGCTGATTGCCGGGGGGAGCAGCCGCCGGCAGGCGGCGGCCCGGCTCGGCCTGGATCGCCGCACAGTCCGGCGCTGGCTTCGGGCCGGCGCCTTTCCCGAACGCGTCCGTCCACGGCCGGCTTCGCGCCTGGACCCGTGGCTCCGGCAGGTCGAAAGCCTCATGGCCGAGAGTCGGGGCCGCGGCAGCCACATCTATCGGGCACTTCGGCGTCTGGGGCTGCGCGGCTCGGAATCCAACTTCCGGCGCTGGTTTGCGACGCGCTTCCCCCACCTTCGGCAACCAGCGAGAGCGGCAGAGCCCGCCTGGCACCCGCCCGCGCCGCGCCGCCTTGCCGCACTCCTGCTCGGGATTGCTCTCCCCAACTCTCCCCGCGAGTTGGCTTGGCTGGATCGCGCCTGCGCCCTACTTCCCCGCCTGGGTCGCTGCCGCGAATTGGCCCGGCAGTTCCGCCACCTTCTCAAATGCCGGGCCGCCGCTGAGATCGATGCCTGGATCGAATCGGCCCGGCATAGCCCCCTGCACCGCTTCGCGCACAGCCTGCTCACCGATCTCGCCGCCGTGCGCCAAGCCGCTTCGTCGGAATTTAGCCAAGGCCCGGTGGAAGGCGCCGTTCACCGCCTCAAGCTGCTCAAACGCCAGATGTACGGCCGTGCCAAACTCGATCTTCTCCGTGTTCGCGTCTGTCGGCCCGCTTGATTGCCGCTCTCGCCCACCAACTTCAGTGCGGCCCCTGCGCCACCTTCACCACAAGTGCGGAAGAGCCATTTTTGCACCGGCGCTGACAGCCGTGGGTATCCGAACCCGCAGAATTGGAGGGCCACCGAAAATTGGCTACGACCACGCGGTGCGCACTCCTCGCCTCCAGCACAGGCTCGACGCGGTGGGACGGCTCGCCCCCCCTGAGGGCCAAGCACCCAAAAGGCATGCCGCCAACAATTGGGACCTACCAGACGATACACGCGGTGGCAACGATCAAGCCATTGTGGTTCAATGATTTAGGGAGCCTTTGGGGCCATAGCTCAACGGTCAGAGCAGCGGACTCATAATCCGTTGGTTTCTGGTTCGAATCCAGGTGGCCCCACCACCCCTGTTCCTATTGCCAGCCGCCGCCGAGGGCGCGGTAGAGGCTGACGTAGTCGAGGCGCTCGCCCAGCTCGGCCTGGGCGAGGCCGAGCTGGGCGGCGTAGGCGCGGGTGTTGCTGTCCAAGACCTCGAGGTAGCTGGCCACGCCGCCGCGGTAGCGCAGGTCGGCGAGGCGGGCGGCGTCCTGGGCGGCGGCGGCCAGCTTCTGCTGCTGCCGGCGGTAGAGGCGGTCCTGGCGGTAGGCGATGAGCGCGTCGGAGACCTGGCGAAAGGCTTGCTGAATGGTCTGGCGGTAGGCCAGCACCGCCTCCTGGCGCTGCGCCTCGGCTAGGCGCACGTTGCTCTTCAGGCTGCCGCCGGCGAACAGCGGCTGGGCGAGCTGGCCGGCGAAATTCCATACCCCCGCCGGTCCGGCGAAGAGCTTGCTCAGCGCGATGCTCTGCACCCCGCCCGAGCCGGTGAGCGCAATCGAGGGAAAGTAGGCGGCCTGGGCCACGCCGATGCGGGCGTTGAAGGCCATCAGTTGCGCCTCGGCTTCGCGGATATCGGGCCGGCGCTCCAGCAGCGCGGCCGGCAGCCCGGCCGGCACGGCGGCGGGATGCGGCTGCGCGGTCAGCGCCCGGCCGCGCGGGATCGCGCCCGGGTTCTCCCCCAGCAGCACCCGCAGTTGGTCCTCCTCGAGCGCGACCTGCTTTTGGGTGGCGGGCAGGGCGGCGGCGGCGGCGTCCACCGCCTCCTCGGCTTGGCGCACGTCGAGCAGCGAGGCGGCGCCGTGCTGCAAGAGCAGCCGCGTCAGTTGCAGCGACTTCTGGTCGCTGGCGAGCGTCTGCTGCGAGATCTGCAACTGCAAATCCTGGGCGCGCAGCGCGAAATAGGAGGCGGCGACGCTGGCCACCAGCGAGCTCTCGACCGCGCGCTGCGCCCAGCCGCTGGCCAGAAGCTGGTCGCGGGCGGCCTCGGTGGCGCGGCGGTACTTGCCCCAAAAATCCAGGTTCCATTGGAAGCCCAGCCCCAGGGCGGTGTAGCTGGTCTCGTAGGGGTTGAAGAATTTCGAGCGCGACGAGCGGCTGCCGGCGGCGCCGAGCACCACCGCGGCCGCGGGATACTGGGCGCCGCGGGTGACGCCGAGCTGTTCTTGCGCCTCCAGGATGCGCGCGGCGGCGATGCGCAGGTCGTAGTTCTGCCGCAGCGCGGTGCGGATCAGCGCCTGCAGCGCCGGGTCTTGGAAGACCTGGGTCCATTGCTCAGCGCCCAGCGAACTGGCGCCAGGGCGTGCCGGCGCGGCGCCGCGGTAGGCGGCGGGGGCGGCGACCGGGGGCCGCTGGTAGTTGGGGCCGACGGTGCAGCCGCCCAGCGCCAGCAGCGCCAGCGCGCCCGCGCCGACTCGCCAGGTACGAGCTTCCATTAGTCCCCCGCCTCCTGCGGCGCCCCGGGGTGGGCCTCCGCCCCGGCGGTGCCGAGCTTCAGCCCCAGCCGCTCGAAGGCGACGAACAGCACCGGAATGATGAAGATGGCGAGCAGGGTGGCGGCCAGCATGCCCGCCACCACCACCGTGCCCAGGATCTGCCGCCCCACCGCGCCCGAGCCCTGCGCGATCGCCAGCGGCACGCAGCCCAGGATGAAGGCGAACGAGGTCATCAGGATGGGGCGCAGCCGGAGCTGCGCGCCCTCCAGCGCCGCCTCCACCACGTCGCGCCCCTTGAGCATCTCGTCGCGCGCGAACTCGACGATCAGCACCGCGTTCTTGGCCGCCAGCCCGATCAGCATCACCAGCCCGATCTGGGCGTAGACGTCGAGGTCGAAGTGGCGCAGATAGAGGCCGGCGAAGGCGCCGAAGATTGCGATCGGCACCGACAGCAGCACCGAGAAGGGCAGCGTCCAGCTCTCATAGAGCGCCGCCAGGATGAGGAAGACCACCAAGAGCGAGAGCCCGAACAGCGGCGCGGCGGTGCCCTGGGCCTGGTTCTCCTGGTAGGAGAGGTCGGCCCAGTCGTAGCCCATGCTGGCGGGCAGGGTTTGCGCCGCCACCTGCTCCAGCGCCGCCTGCGCCTGCCCCGAGCTGTAGCCGGGCGCGGCCGAGCCCGTCACCTGGGCGGCGCGGTAGAGGTTGAAGTGGGAGGTGTAGTCCGGGCCCAGCATGGGCCGCGTGCTCACCAGGGTGGAGAGCGGCACCATGCCGCCGCTGCGGTTGCGCACGTAGATCTGGCCCAGGTCGGCGGCGGAGGCTCGGTCGGCGGCCTCGGCCTCGACAAACACCTTCCACTGCCGCCCGAAGCGGTTGAACTGGTTGACGTAGACCCCGCCCAGGGTGGCCTGCAGCGCCTGGTAGACGTCGCTCAACTGCACCCCCTGCTTCAGCGCCCGGCCGCGGTCCACCGCCATGAACACCTGCGGGGTGTCGTCGGAAAACGGCGACATCACCCCGGTCAACTCCGGCCGCCGCCGCGCCGCCGCCAGGAAGCGGTTGAGGTTGGCTGCCAGATCGGCCACGCTGCCTCCGCTGCGGTCCTGCAGCCACAGCGAGAAGCCGCCGGCGCTGCCCAGGCCGGGGATGGGCGGCGGGTCGTAGGCGAAGGCGGTGGCCTCCGGCACCACCGTGGGCAACTCCCGGTTGAGGCGGCGCAGGATCGCCTCCGACTGCAGCTCCGGGCTGGTGCGCTGGCTCCAAGGCGTCAGCCGCACGAAGTAGAAGGCGCTGTTGGTGGTCGAGACGCGCGTCGTCAGGGTGAAGCCGTCCACCGTGGTGAAGCCCAGCACCCCCGGCGTGCGCGACAGCAGCTGGTCAATCCGCCGGGTGACCGCGTCGGTGCGCTCCAGCGAGGCCGCCGGCGGCAACTGCACGCTCATGAAGAGAAAGCCGTAGTCCTCCTGCGGCAAAAAGCCGGTGGGCAGGCGGCCGCCGATGAGCGCGTCCAGCCCGGCGAAGGCGGCCAGCAGCAGCAGCGCCAGCGCCGCCTTGCGGATCAGGCCGTGGCTGAGGCCGACAAAGCCGTGCTTGACCCGTTCGAAGCTGCGGTTGAAGAGGCGGAAGAAGCCCCGCGCCGGCCGCCGCGGGCGCAGCAGCAGCGCCGCCAGCGCGGGCGACAGGGTGAGGGCGTTGAAGGCGGAGATCAGCACCGAGATCGCCACCGTCACCGCGAACTGCTGGTTCAGCCGCCCCTGGATGCCGCTCATGAACGCCATCGGCACGAACACCGAGGCCAGGATGAGGGCGATCGCCACCACCGGCCCGGAGACCTCGCGCATCGCCTGCAGCGTGGCGGCGCGCGGCGCCATGCCCTGCTCGATGTGGTGCTCGACCGCCTCCACCACGACGATGGCGTCGTCCACCACCAGCCCGATGGCCAGCACCAGCCCGAACAGCGACAGCGTGTTGATGGAAAAGCCCAGCGCCGGGAAGATGGCGAAGGTGCCGATGAGGGAGACCGGCACCGCGATCATGGGAATCAGCGTCGCCCGCCAGTTCTGCAGGAACAGGTAGACCACCAGGATCACCAGCCCCAGCGCCGCCAGCAGCGTGTACACGATCTCGCGGATGCCCTCGCGCACCGGCGCCGTGGTGTCGAGCGAGGTGCCGAAGGCGAGGTCGGCGGGGAAGCGCTGCTGCAGCCGCTGCATCACCGCGCGGGTGCCGTCGGCCACCGCCACGGCGTTGGCCCCCGGCATGAGGAAGACGGCGACGATGCAGGCGGGCTGGCCGCGGTAGCGCGAGAGCTCGTTGTAGCTGAGCGCGCCCAGCTCGATGCGGGCCACGTCGCGCAGCCGCACCACCGAGCCGTCGGGGTTGGCGCGCACCACGATGTCGCCAAACTGCTTGGCCGTCACCAGCCGCCCCTGGGTGCGCACCGTCAGGGTCATGGCGGTGCCGGGCGGGGCGGGGTTGCCGGAGAGCGCGCCCCCCGGGTTGACCGCGTTCTGCTGGTTGAGCGCGTTCATCAGGTCGCCCACCGTCAGCCCCAGCCGCGCCAGCACCGCCGGCTTGAACCACACCCGCATGGAGTAGTCGGTGGCCCCGAACAGGAAGATCTGCGCCGCCCCCGGCACCCGCAGCAGTTGGTCCACCACGTTGATGTTGGCGTAGTTGGCCAGGAAGAGCTGGTTGTAGGTCTGGTGGGGCGAATAGAGGGCATAGGCCACCAGCGGCATGCCGGTGTATTGCCGGATGGTGGTCCCGAATTGCGTCACCTGGGGCGGCAGGTTGGAGGCGGCCTGCGCCACCCGGTTCTGCACGTTGACCTCGTCGGTGTTGACGTTGGTGTCCACCCCAAACGTCACCGTCAGGGTCATGGTGTTGTCGTTGCCGTTGGTGGACTGCATGTAGAGCATGTTGTCCGCCCCGTTCATCTGCTGCTCGATCGGGGTGGCGACGGCCTGCTCCACGGTCTGGGCGTCGGCGCCGGGGTAGGTGGCGGTGACGATGATCTGCGGCGGCACGATGTTGGGGAACTGCGCCTCGGGCAGGCCGCGCATGGCCACCAGTCCGGCCAGCACGGTGATGATGGCGATGACGATGGCGACGATGGGGCGGCGGATGAAGAAGGGCGACATGCTAGCGGCTCCCCGCCGGCGGGGCGGGCCGCACCCGCACGCGGGCGCCGTCGCGGGCGCGCGCCAGCCCCGCCACCACCACCTGCTCGCCCCGCCGCAGCCCCTGCGCGACGACGATGTCGCTGCCCACCCGCGGGCCCACCGCCACCGTCTGCAGATGGACCTGGCCGTCCGCCACCACCGCCACCTGGTAGCCGCCCTGCAGTTGGATCAGCGCCGCCTGCGGCACCAGCAGCGCCTGGCGCTCGATCCGGGTTACCGCCCGCACCTGCCCGTACTCGCCCGGGCGCAGGATGTTGTCGGGATTGGGAAACGCGGCCGCCAGGCGGATGGTTCCGGTGCTGGCGTCGAGTTCGCGGTCGGCCCAGATGACGTGGCCGCGGTAGGGATAGTCGCGCCCGTTGGCCAGCACCAGCGTCAGCGCCACGCCCGCCAGCGGCAGCGCCGCCGCGCCGCCGCGGCCGAAGCTTTGCGCCTGCAGGTACTCCTGCTCGGTGATGGGGAAGTAGGCCTTGATGGGGTTGACCTGCGAGACCGAGGTGAGCACCGTCGCCGGCGTCACCAGGTCGCCGATCTGGCCCTGGGCGCTGCCGGCGATGCCGCCGATGAGGGAGGTGACGCGGGTGTAGGCGAGGTTGAGCCGGTCCTGCTCCAGCGCCGCCTGCGCCGCCGCCACCGCCGCCTGCGCCGCCGCCACCGCCGCCGCCGCCCCCGCCTTGGCCTGGGTGTCGTTGTCGAGCTGGCTCTGCGGCACCGCCCGCGCCTGCGCCAGCGGGGTGTCGCGCGCCACGTCCGCCGCCGCCTTGGCCAGCGCCGCCCGGCTCACCGCCACCTGCGCCCGGGTCTCGGCCCACTGCGCCTGCGCCTGGTCGAGCGCCGCCTGGAAGGGGCGCGGATCAATCTCGAACAGCACCTGCCCGCGCCGCACCACCGAGCCCTCGCGGTAGTCCTGGCGGACCAGGTAGCCGGTCAGGTGGGGCTGGATGCGGGCGTTGACGTAGCCGTCCAGGCTGGCGTTCCACTGCCCCAGGATGGGCACGTCGCGCTGCGCCACCGCCGCCACCTGCACCAGCGGCGGCGCCGCCGCCGGCGCCGCCTGCGGCGCAGCCCCGCAGCCCGCCAGCCCCACCGCCAGGGCCGCGGCCGCCAGCGCCAGCCGTCCTCCCGCTCGCCCTCCTGCTCCGCCTCCCGCTCGGCATCGCTGCATCGTGGCTCCCGTCCTCCTTGATTTCTTGACCGATCGGTACAAATATAGATGGTACCCTAGACAGGACACCGCCCGCGAGTGATCTTTTATCGTAGTCGCGGCCGCGGGGCGGCGTCAATGCAAAGGCAGGGCATGGGCAAGGGACGTCCGCGCGAATTCGATCCCGACCAGGCGCTGGACGCGGCGCTGGAGGTGTTCTGGCGCCAAGGCTACGAGGGCGCCTCGCTCTCCGCCCTGGTCGCCGCCACCGGCATCAGCAAGGCCAGCCTCTACGCCGCCTTCGGCAACAAGGAGGCGCTCTTCCGCCAGGCGCTGGAGCGCTACAACCGGCGGCAGAACAACTGCCTCGCCGACCTGCTCGCCGCCCCCACCGCGCGCGCCAGCATCGAGCGGCTGCTGCGGCGCCGCGCCGAGCGCCAGACCCAGAGCGGACATCCCCATGGCTGCCTGGCGGTCAACAGCGCCCTGGTGGGCGGCAAGCAGAGCGAGCGGGTGCGGCAGGAGCTGATCCGCCGCCGCGCGGCGACCGAACGCCTCATCCGCGAGCGCATCGAGCGCGGCCAGCGCGAGGGCGACGTGCCCGCCGGGCTTTGCTCCGCCGACCTGGCGCGCTATGTCACTACCATCATCCAGGGCCTGTCGGTGCACGCCGCCAGCGGCGCCAGCCGCGCCGAGCTGCGGCGGGTGGTCGAGCTGGCGATGCGGCAATGGCCGGCGGCGGCAGCCCCGCGGCCCTAGGGCCGCTTCTGCATGGCCAGGTAGCGGGCGGCTTGCTGGGGCTTGCCCCACTCCCGATAGAGCTGCACCAGGCGCTGCAGGGCGCGGCTGACGTTGACCGGGTCGTGGGCGCCGAGCTGGGCGCGCAGGGTGGGGAAGCTGCCCGCCAACAGCGGCGCGGCGGCGGCGTAGCGCCTTTCTCCCAGCAGGCAGGCGCCGAGCTCGCTCTCGGCGTCGGCGATGTCCCAGGCGCCGGGCTTGAGCGCCTTCTGGTCGGCGGCGAGGGCGGCGCGCAGCAGCGGCTCGGCCTGGCCCAGCCGCGCGGCGCCCCCCTCGCGCACCAGCACCGAGCCCAGGTTGGTGGCGACGAAGCGCCAGCGGATGTCGGTCTCCGGCACCTTGCCCTGCAGGATGGCCAGCGCCTGGCGGTAGCTGCGCTCGGCGCCGGCGAGGTCGCCCCGGGCGTCGCGCGCCTCGGCGATGTTGGCCAAATCCAGGGCGATCTCGGGGTGCTGGTTGCCCAGCAGCTTGCGGTTCAGCGCCAGCGCCTGGGCGTAGTAGCTCTCCGCCTCGGCGTATTTCTTCTCGGTGAACAGCACCCCGCCCAGGTTGTTGGTGATCTTGGAGACGAAGGGATGGTTGGGGCCGTAGACCTGCTTCGCCAGCGCCAACTCCTGGCGCAACTGCTCCGCCGCGCCGGAGAAGTCTTTCTTGGCATAGGCGATGTAGGCCAGGTTGGTGCGCATGGGGATGAGCTCGGGGCTGTTGGGGCCGTCGAGCTGGATGCGCATGGCCAGCGAGCGTTCGAAGTAGGACTGCGCCGCGTCCAACTGGCCGGTGTGGTCGAGCGCGGTGCCCATGTCGTTGAGCAGGGTGGCGACGTCGCGGTTGCTGGGCCCCTCGACTTTTTGATAGATGGCGAGCGCGCGCTGGTAGTCGGCCTCGGCATCCTTGTCGTCGCCGCGGTTGAGCGCCAGCAGGCCGAGGTTGCGCAGCGTCTGCGCCACCGGCACGCTCTGCCCGCCGAACAGCGCGGTGCGAGTGAGCAGCGCCGCCTGCAGCAGCGGCTGCGACTGGGCGAAGAAGCCCAGGCTGGAGTAGGCATCGCCCATGGTGTCCAGCAGCGAGGCCTTCACCTCCGGGTCCATGGCGCGGTCGGACTGGATGCTGCCGGCGCCCTTGTCGAGCAGCTCGCGCGCGGTGATGGTCTTGCCCTGCGCCAGCTCGGGCTTGGAGACCTGGAAGAGGTTGACCAGAAAACTGGACACCTGCTCGGCCACCTGGGCCTCGCGGTTGGCGCGGTCGCGCTGGCTGGCGATGCGCCGCGCCGCCACCGCCATGGTGACGGCGAAGCCGGCCAGCAGCACCACCAGCGCGACGGCGAAGGCGAAGCCGATGCGGTGGCGCGCCACCAGCTTGCGCAGTTGGTAGACGGTGCTGGGCGACTGCGCCAGGATGGGCTGGTCGTTGAGGCTGCGGTGGATGTCCTCGGCCAGCGCCGCCACGCTTTGGTAGCGCTCGGCCGGGTCCTTGGCCAGCGCCTTGTCTACGATGATCTCGAGCTCGTGGCCGATCGCGCCCTTGCCCACGATGGTGGGCGCGAGCGGGCGTGGCGGCTGCTCGCAGATGATGCGCGCCGCCTCCGGCAGGCTGGCGCGGCGCAGGTCGTAGGGCAGCTCGCCCGCCAGCATCTCGTAGAGGATCACCCCCAGGGCGTAGACGTCGCTGCGCACGTCCACCTGGTCGGTGTTGCCCTTGACCTGCTCCGGGCTCATGTAGGGCACCGTGCCCTGCACCGTCCCCGGCCGGGTCATCAGGCTGGCGCCGGCCAGCTCGTCCTCGGTCAGCCGCGCCAAGCCGAAGTCGAGTACCTTGATCTCTCCGCCCGCCCCGCTGGCGTTGGAGGCGCTGACCACGGTCACCGTCTCCGGCGCCTGCACCAGGATGTTGGCCGGCTTCAGGTCGCGGTGGATGACGCCGCGCTGGTGGGCGTAGCTGACCGCGTCGCTGATGCGCAGGAACAGCTCCAGCCGCCGCCGCACCTCCGCTTTGCCGCCCGCCCCCGCCGCCGTCTCCCGCCTCAGGTACTCGTCCAGCCGCAGTCCCCGCACCAGCTCCATGGCGAAGAAGTGCTGGCCGTCGTCGGTGCGCCCCGACTCGTAGATGGCGGCGATGCCGGGGTGCTTCAGCCGCCCCAGCACCTGCGCCTCGCGCTGGAACATGCGCACCGAGTGGTCGTCCACGAACGAGCCGCCGCGGATGATCTTCAGTGCCACCGGCCGCCGCGGATTCTCTTGCAGCGCCTCGTACACCACCCCCATGCCGCCCTCGCCCAGGCGGCCGACGATGGTGTAGTTGCCCACCTTGGCCTGGGCGGGGTTCGCCGCGGCCGGGGCCCCTACCCCGGCCAGCGTGGGGAGATCGCCGATGGTGGCGTCGTCGTCGGGCTTAGGGGGCACAGCCATGCTCCGGGGGCGAATCGGGTTGAGTATACCGCCGTTTCGCGGGGGTCGCGCCGCTTTGCCTGCTGGCAAAATCGGCGCGAAAGGCCGCGAACCGGGGCCCCCGGGACCCGCCGCGGGTCCCGGGGTGGTCGTAATTCCGCAGGGGCAGACGCGCCAGTGGCGCGTCTGCGCCCCCGGGAAACGAATTCAGCGCGGCCCCCTTGGCAGTGAAGCAGCGCAGCGCCGACTTGGGGCCCCGGGGCCCCCGAGTCGGCGTGAGCACAAGCGGGACGCGCGCCGTAGGCGCGCTGGGGCCCGCGCCCACCAATCGGTATGCAGGCGGATTGGCACAATATGCATCCGGTTGCACAGTCGCACCGCCGCCCCGCCCGCCTGGGCGCGGTTTTCTGGCTTTTTCGCATGGCCCTCCAAATGCGTGCTCGGCTACGGGGGATGACTATCCCGAATGCGTAGCCTTGTTTCCAAGTCGGCGTTGTGGGGCATGATGGTGGCGGCATGCGCCTTGGTTGCCGTGGTGCCGGCCCACGCCTCGTTCTTTGCCGCGACCTCGCTTACCTGGAACCTGCAGGATGTGACCTTTTGCGATAACGGCGGCACCGGCACCGGTTATGTGGTGGTCCTGTACAACGAAGACGGGACCAAACAGGTCACCGATTGGAACATCAGCGTTTCGGGCCTGGTGGCCTCGAACGGCTCGCCCGTTCCCGCCTTCAATTTCACCCCGGCGGATTCCACCTTCACCCTGACCGGCGACCCGCTCTTCGACGTGCTGCAGCAGGATCCGTTCGAGCTGCAGTGGAGCGTCGGCAGCCTGCCGATTGCGGGCGGCACGGTGGCGATCCTGGACGGCTTTTACGGCGTCAATGGCGTGGACTATAGCTGCATGATGGGCGACATGACCACCACGCCCGAGCCAGCGACCTGGACCCTGCTGGGTGCGGGAGCGCTGATGCTATTGGGGCTCGCCTACCGCCGCCGGCGAAGCGGCCTGCAGGCCTAGGCCGCCAGCGCAGCCAATACCTCGATCGGGGCCACCTCGGGCGCCTGCAGCGTCTCCGGCAGCACCAGCATGGTCTGCTCCAGCGCCAGGCGGCCGCGCAGCACGGCGTGGCTGACGGTGTCGGTCATGCACATCCAACTCGCCATGGGCTCGAAGGCGGAGATGGGGCAACTCCTGGAATGCCTGCGAAGCGCAGCGCCGACTTGGGGCCCCGGGGCCCCCAAGTCCGCGCGAGCACAAGCGGGACGCGCGCCGCAGGCGCGCTGGGGCCCGCGCCCACCTGGTTGGCCTTGAGCCAGTCGTGGAAGGAGAGCATGAAACGGTCGTAGGGCGGGCGGAAGTGGTGGGCCAGCCCCAGCCGCCCCAGGCCGTCGGAGAGCGCGCCGCGCCAGCGCGGTTGGGCGGCTTGGCGGCGGTAGCGCTCCAACAGGCCCGAGGGCCCGGCCCAGGTGCGGGCCAGCTCGGGAAACGCCGGGCCGGTCTTCCACACCCGCGGCTCGCTGGCATGGACATTGACGAAAAAGCGCAGGATGCGGCGCCCGCTCGAGGGGGTCGCGCCGCTTTGCCTGCTAGCAAAATCGGCGCGAAAGGCTGCGAAATTCCGCAGGGGCAGACGCGCCAGCGGCGCGTCTGCGCCCCCGGGAAGCGAATTCGGCGCGGCCCCAGCGAGGCGCAGCGCCGACTTGGGGTCATGGGGCCCCCGAGTCGGCGCGAGCACAAGCGGGACGCGCGCCGCAGGCGCGCTGGGGCCCGCGCCCACCACAGCTGGGGCGGGTGGGAAACGAGTCCACGTGCAGCAGGTCGTTGCGGGCGTTCAGCTTGGCCGGCCGCCCCTGCTCCTCCAGCGGCCGGAAGCTGGCGTAATCCACGTCAAAGCGGTAGGGCGAGAGCAGGCCGCGCACCAAGGCCTGCGCCTGCTGCGAAAACCGCCGCATCAGGGCGTGCATGCGCTCCTCGTCCCCGCCGGCGTAGCCGGTCAGCCGGTCTTGGCGGGGGCGGTAGGCGACGTTCTTGTGATAGGGAGCTTCTGTCTTGCGCTGGCCGCGCAGAAAGCACAACTCGTCCTCGCTGAAGGCGATGGGGCTGGGGCCCAGATGCAAGATCTCGCCCGCCTCCAGCGCCTGGCAATAAGGCCGGGCCGCCGCGGCCGCCACCGGCAGCGACAACGACTGTGCCGCAACGTGGGACAAGCCCATAACACTGTCCTAGGGTTAGGATAGCCCTGGGAACCCTGTGGTCAACCCCCAAGGGCGGCGGGTCAAGGGACGATGAGGACCCGGGCGCGCCAGAAATTGGCCTTCTGGCCCGCCGGCTCGAGCACGGTGACCTGGCAGGTGTAGACGCCCGGGGCGAGCGGGGCGAGCGGGAAGCGGAAGCGGATGGGCACCGCCCCGGCGCGGCCATCGAGGCCGGTGTGGATGTCGCTGGGCGGGGTCTGCATCGCCTGCGCGGTGCCGCGGAAAAAAGTCACGTAGGCCACCAGCGGCTGCAGCGCGGTGGCGCCGTGTTCGTAGGCCTGCAGGTAGACATACATCGTGGCCCGGCGGCTGAAGACGCGGGTGACGCTGGGCAGCAGCTCGACCCCGTGGCTCACCAGCGGATTGGCGGCCTGGGCGGCGTCCCGGGCGGTTTGCTTGCCGGCGTTGAACAGCGCCGCCGCCAGCGGCACGCGCTGGCTGCCGAGCACCACCGTGCTCAGCGGCAGCCGGTCGGCGACCTTCATCAGGTTGGGGATGGTGAAGCTCTTGATGTAGGTGCCGATGCGCCCGGTCTCGGCATCGCGCGCCAGCAGCTTGAGGGTGTACTGCCCCGGCAGCAGGGTGACGCCGGTGGTGAACTCGATCGGCGACTGGGCCAGTTGCGCCGCGGTCGAGCCGCTGAGCTGGAGCCGCACCTGGTCGCGCAGGTTGGTGATGGTGGTGCCGTAGCGGTCCTTGACCTCGCCGATGAAGTCGATCCGCGACTGCTGGGCCCCGCCCTTCTTGGCCAGCGCCAGCTCGCGCCCCGGGATCTTGGCGGCGATGGGGACGAAGTACTCCGCCGAGTTGAGCTGGAAATGGTTGACCTCGAGGTCGAGGGTGAGGTCGGTGATGGGGTTGCCGAGCAGGAGCGCGTCCTCGAGCTGGCGCTCCTTGTCGGCGGCGGTGAACTTGGCGAACACCTTGTCGGCGTAGTAGCCCCGGCGGAAGCTGAGCCGGGCGCCGGGGTGGCCGGGCAGGCGGACCTGGACGCGGCGGAACTTGCCGTCCTGGGCGCCGTTGGAGGTGTAGTAGCCCAGGATGTAGTAGTCGCCGATGGCGTTGCGGGCGGTGGCGATGCCGCCGGCCAGGTCGTTGGAGTCGAACAGGGCCTTGCCGCCGGTGTCCGCGCCCAGGGCGTAGAGGGTGTCCTGGGAGCGGATGAGGCGGTCGTTCACCGCCTGCGCGGCGGCGCCGTTGTACATGGCCAGGCCGCCGGGCGAGCCCTGGGTGGCGTCGCCCAGCGGGGCGCTGGCCACCAGCCCGCGCGCGTCAATCGGGTAGAGTGCCACGTTGGCGCGGATGGCGGCGTTGGTGGTGGCGGCAAGCTGTGCCTGGTTGTCCACGCCGTTGCGGTTGACGCCGCTGGCGAAGTAGACCAGCGACTTCTTCTCGCTCAGCGGCGCCAGCATGGCCACCGCCGTCTGCAGCGCCGCGAGCTGGCGGTTGGTGTTGAAGACGTTGAACTCGCTGTCGTCCTGGCCGAAGGCGCTGCCGGTGTCTTCGCTGGCGGCGTCGGCGGCGTCCTCGCTCAGCCCGAAGCCCTGGCCCAGGATCATGGCCCCGACCACCTGCTGCAGCGCCGCGCGGTCGGCGGTGAAGTCCTGCTTCACCTTCACCCCGGCGCCGTCGTACTCCATCACCGCCATCCGGTCGGCCGGACGCATCGCCCCGGCGATGAACTGCTGCGCCGCCGCGAGCGCGCGCAACTGGTCGGAGACCGACATCGCGGTCATGTCGAAATACAGCACCAGCAGGCGGCGGTTGGCGTAGCGGGTGTTGCCCGGCGTCTCCGGCGCGATCGCGAACGGGGTGGCGGGCGCGGCCGGCGGGGTGGCTGGCGGCCGCGGCGCCGCCGCGGCCGGGGTGTCGGCCAAGTGCTGGTACTCGCAGAAGGCCACCGTCTGCGCGGCGTGGTCCTCGGTGATGGTGAAATCCTTGGCGGTGAGTCCAACGATGGGGCGGCCGTTCCGGTCGGTCACCGAGACGGTCTCGGTCACCAGCCGCGTATTCGCCTTGAAGCTGAACTGCGCCGGCCTCGCCGCGTGCTGGGCGTTGGCGGCCAGGGCGAAGGCGGCGAGGATGGCGGCGGCGGCGCGCATGGCTTAGAACTCGAAGCGCAGCGTGGTCTGCAGGCTGCGCATGGGGTTGGCGCCGAGCGGCAGGCCGAACTGGGCGCTGCCCACCAGCGTGTTCCAACTGGGGTAGGCCACGTGGTTGAGCACGTTGCTGGCGTCCAGGCGCAGGTTGGCGGTCACCCGGCTGGAGACCTGAAAGCTGCGCTGCAGGGCGGCGTCGAGGCTGAACTGGCCGGGGCCGTCGAGGGAGTTGCGCCCGGCGGTGCCCCAGCTCCCGGCCGCGGGCGGGGCGAAGGCGGCGGGGTTGAGATGCAGCCCCGGCGGCGGGGCGTTGGCCGGCAGGCCGGTGGCGTCGGGGCGGATGCCGGTCATCCCGGTGCCCGGCACCACCAGCGCGGTCTGGGGGGTGAGCGGCAGGCCGCTGCCCAGGCTGAGCTGGGTGGTGATCGTCCAGCCCTGGTAGGCGGCGCCGCGCCAGCCCCCCAGCAGCGCCCCGCCCCCCATCCCCACCCCGGTGCTGTACTGCGTGGTCAGGGTGAGCCGGTGGCGCTGGTCGAAATTGGAGCGGGCGCGCTCGGCGTCGAGGGCGAGCCAATTCTGCGCCACCACCGCCTGCCCCTGGCCCCGCCCGCCCAGGGCGGCGTCGTCCAGGGCATGGGCGTAGGTGTAGCTGGCGGTGGCGGCGAAGCCGTTGTGGAAGCGCCGCACCAACCCCGCCTGCCCCGATTCGTAGGTCGAGTTGCCGTTCGAGCTCATATAGACAAACCCCACCGGGCAGCTCGGGCAGGGGTTGGCGCCGCCCGGCGGATAGGTGTTGGGCAGCGAGCGCTGCGCCCCGTGCGTGCCCTTGGTGCCCAGGTAGGCGAGCGTCATCTCCATGCCGCCGGGCAGGTCGCGCTGCAGCGAGGCGTTCCAGGTCTGGGCGTAGCCGATGCGGAAGTTGGGATCCACCGCGAACAGGTCGGGCGTGGCGCCGGGCGGGGTGAGGAACCCGCGCGCCAGCGTCAGCGGCGTGGCGGCGGTGTTGGCCACGCTCAGGCTCTTCGACAGGGGCGCCTGCTGCGCCATCTGCAGCGCAATCCCCTGGTAGACCGAGGTGTCGCGAGTGATGCCGTAGCCGGCCCGCAGCACCACCGAGCTGGCGGCGAAGGGCGTCCAGGCCAGCCCCAGGCGCGGCTCGAACCCGCCCCGGTCGGGCCGCAGCAGCGAGCTGGGGTAGCGCGTGCCGCTCAGCCGGCCCACCGGCGCGCTCGCCTCCACCGGCGCCGCCGCGGTGAAGCCTGGCGCCAGCTCCAGGTTCACCAGCCGGCCATAGAGTTCGGTGATGGGGGCGGCGTACTCCCAGCGCACTCCCCAGTCGAGCGAGAGGCTGTCGCTCACCCGCCAGTCGTCGGCGAGGTAGAGGGCGTAGTCGGTCTCGCGAAAATACTTGTCGGGGTTGCCCAGGGCCAGGCTGGCGGCGTCGGGGATGCCCAGCAGAAAGTCGGCGAAGTCATTGCCGCTGGCGGCGCCGTTGAAGCGGAAGGTGCCGCGCCCGTTCTGCTGCTGCCAGTCGTTGAACTGCAGCCGCCGCACCTCCCCGCCCCAGTAGAGGTTGTGGTCGTAGTGGTTCCAGTAGCCGTCGAAGCGGAACGCCGCCGTCTGGTTGCGGTTGCGCAGCGCCTCGGCGTCGCCCAGCCCGGCCAGTCCGCTGGCAAAGGCGAGCGTGGGCGGACCCCAGTTGGCCGGGGCGGGATCGTTGCCGGCAATGCCGGCCAGCCCCGAGACGTTCTCCCGCCGGGCGAAGTAGGGCGTGGTCGCGATCGCCATGCGGCTGTAGGCGAAGCCGAAGGTGCCGTAGAGGTAGGGGGTGAAGCCGTGCCGGTAGGTCAGGTCGGCGTTGAGGCCGAGCGAGGTGTGGGTGTCGAGAAAGCCAAACAGGTTGGGGCTGTCGCTGCGGATGGACTGCAGGTTGAAGCTGCCGGCCACTTGGTTTTTCTGGCTGAAGCCCTGGTTGACCCGCATCTGCAGCGCGTCCTGGTGCTGGTTGGTCACCAGCGGCGCCTGGTAGTTGAAGCGCTGCCCGCCCGCCAGGTTGGGCAGCGGGTACAGCGCCAGCAGCGCCTGCGCCTGCGGGCTGATGGGGATGCGGCGGTTGGGGAAGGGCTGGCCGGTGGCCGGGTCCACGATCGGTTGGGCGAAGGCGGAGAGGTCGCCGGCGCGCTCGGCCGCGGTGGGCACCAGCGCCGGGGTGGCGACCGCGTTGCGGTTGCCCGACTTCTCGTAGCCCAGGAAGACCATGGGAGCGGCGTTGGCGTTGAGCAGATGGGGAACGAGCAGCGGCCCGCCGATCTGCGCGAAGCCGGTCAGGTCGTTGTAGGCGGGCTTGGCGGTGTCTTGCCCGGTGAGGGAGAAGCTGCGCGCGTCCAGTGCCGAGGTGTCGAAGAGCAGCCCGAAGCCGCCGTTGTAGAGCGAGCCCGCCCCCACGCGGTGGTTGCCGAAGGCCGGCGGCAGGCCGAAGGGCGAGGCGGCGGCGTTGTCCACGCTGCCGTTGACCGCCAGCGCGTTGGCGGCGGTGTTGTTGGCATCGCGGGGGCTGAAGCCGGGCGGCGGCGCGGCGGCCGCGGCCGGCGGGGGCTGGGAACGGGCCCCGGCGGCGCCCTGCAGCTCGGTGCGGGCGAAGCCGGGCGCGGCGGCCGGAGTCGCCGCCGCCGGCGGCCCGGTGTAGGGCGCGATCGCCAGCTCGAAATTCAGCGCGGCGGGCTGGGCGCCGATCTCCACCGTTTGCGCCGCGCTGACGAAGCCGGTCATCGCCACCCGCACCCGCCACGCCCCCGGGGCGAGCGCGGCGAAGGCGTAGCCACCATCGCCGCCGCTCGAGGTGGCCTCGATCCGGGCGCCCTGCGTGGCCGTGACCTTCGCTCCCGGCACCGGCAAGCCTCCGCAACGCACCACCCCGCGCAGCGGCGCTGACGCTGCCGCTGCCGACAGCAGCGCGGCCAGGGCCCACAGCAGCCGCATGCTAGTTCCCCAGCGGCGTCTTCGCGGCGTGGTCAATCACCAGGATGGCGATGGGGCCCTTGCGCGGATCGAGCTTCAGCCCCAACTGCTCGGGCAGTGCGGTGAAGAGCGAGGGGGCCTGCCCGGCGGCGGCGGTGGCGGCGGCGGCCCGCGGCGGCCCGCCGCCGGGAGGCGGGCCGCCGGGCATCACCCGGATCATCCTGCCGCCGCCGCTCGGCATGAAGTTCAACTGGATGGCGTAGGTCCCCTCCAGTCCGGTCATGTCCACCACGGGCCGGTCGGTCTGCATCGCCAGCATGCCGACGAAATCCGACATGGTGGCGGCGCCGTTGAGCCGCGCCCCGCGCTGCCCCAGGGCGATCCGGAAGCGCCCCGACTTCTCCGCCGTGCGCTTCATCTTGGGCCCGCCCTTGGCCACCACCAGCGCGTAGATGTTCATCGTCTTGGTGATCCGGTGCGAGGCCAACTGGAACTGCCGCACCAGGAACGGCCGCAGCAGCTTCAGCATCTGCGGCCGGGTCAGCGGCGAGGTGGTCTCGGCGTTGATGTCGAAGCGCTCGTCGTCCATCCAGCCCGGTCCCTGCACCTGGTAGGGCTTGAGCCCATAGGCGGCGACGATCAACTGCCTCAGCGGCATGTTCTGCGCCGTCAGCCGGCCGGGGTCGGTGCGCAGGCCCATCATCATGCGGCCGTCGCTGGGCGGCTTCGAGGGCCGGATGGAGGCGGCGTCAAAGGCGGTGGGCGCGGCCGGTGCGGGCGCCGGCGCCTGCGCGCGGGCACCCAGGAGGAGGCAGAGGGCGAAGGCTAGCGAGAGGGAACGCATGGGGGTCTCCTGCAAGGCGAATAGATCAGTTGCGGCGCGGAACCGGTCGCGGAGGTCGCGCCGCTTTGCCTGCTGGCAAAATCGGGTGCGAAACCCCGCAGGGCGGCCCGCCCCCGGGAAGCCAATTCGGCGCGGCCCCAGCGAGGCGCAGCGCCGACTTGGGGCCATGGGGCCCCCGAGTCGGCGCGAGCACAAGCGGGACGCGCGCCGCAGGCGCGCTGGGGCCCGCGCCCACCAGCGAGGCGCAGCGCCGACTTGGGGCCACCGGGCCCCCAAGTCGGCGCGAGCATGCCGCCCCGCGCTGTTACAGCGGGGCGGCTCACAAGCGGGACGCGCGCCGCAGGCGCGCTGGGGCCCGCGCCCACCAGTGAAGCGCAGCGCCGACTTGGGGCCACCGGGCCCCCAAGTCGGCGCGAGCATGCCGCCCCGCGCTGTTACAGCGGGGCGGCTCACAAGCGGGACGCGCGCCGCAGGCGCGCTGGGGCCCGCGCCCACCATGATGCCCTGCACCTGCCGCGGCGCCGCCGCGTGCGCGATGCGCGCCAGCCGCCGCCAGCGCCACCCCCAGCGCCCCAGCAGCGCCAAGCTGCCCGCCAGCCAGGCGGCAACCGCCAGCCAGGGCAGCAGGCCGTGGGGCAGGGAAGCCCCGCGCCCCCCGCCCGCCGCCGTGTAGTCGAGCAGGCTGGCCGCGCCCGCGCGGAAGGGCGCGCTCGCCGCCGCCAGCGCCGGCGCCGCCGCCGCCTTCGCTTCCGGCCACGGCAGCAGCGCCCCCAGCGCCGCCAGCCCGCTGAACGGCACCAGAAACTTCAGCGACGCCGCCATCCACACCCAAAACCGCGCCCGCGCTTGGTTGCCGCGCAGTCCCAGCGCCACCACTGCCGCCACCCCGGCGAACACGGTGGACTGCCACAAATGGTTGAGCACCGCCGCCGGCGTCATGCCTTGCCTCCGGGCTGGCTCGCCGCCAGCCGGCGCAGCTCCTTCTCCGCCTCCTGGATGTCTTCCAGCGTCAGCTTGCCCGACTCGATCCAGTGCGCCATCACCGGCTGCGTGCGCCCGCCCAACAGCCCCAGCCACTCGTCCATCAGCCGCCGATGGGCGGCGCTGCGCGCCACCGCCGCCTCGAAGATGTGGGCATTGCCGATCTTGCGCGTGCGCCGCACCGCCCCCTTCGCCTCCAAACGGTAGACGGTGGTTTGAATGGTGGTGTAGGCCGGGCGCTGGGCCTCGGGAAACGCCTCTTTCACCTCGCGGATCGAGATCGCCCCGCGCGACCACAGCGCCTCCATGATCTGCAGTTCCAGCTTGGAGAACCGTGGCGGCTTGGGCGACGTGCTACTACGCATGTGTGTAACCCTACTACGCGAGTATGGACGGCGGTCAAGCCCAAAGGTGAGCCGGCTCTTGCCGGCTCAGACCACCCGCACCGGGCCGGGGTAGCGCGCCAGGCGGGCGTCGGTGGTCAGCAGCGTCAACCGCTCGACCGTGGCCTGCGCGATCAGGATGCGGTCAAACGGGTCCTTGTGCAGTCGGGGAAGGTCGCCAGTGGCCAGCGCATGCGCGCCTGTGATGGGCAGTTCCAGATAGCCGTGCTGGAGCAGCGCGCGCCGCAGTTCGCCGGGGTCAATATCCAGGGCGCGATGCTGGCGGTTGTGCTTGATCGCCAACTCCCAAATGCTGGCCACGCTGAACCAAAGCTGGTTGGTTCGGTCCTCGATGAGTGCCTCGGCTTGGGCGGAGCGCCGCTCGGGCGCGTTGGTCGTCCACAGCAGCAGATGGGTGTCGAGCAGAAAGTTCACTCCTGGTCGTCCTCATCCGTGCCGTAAAACATCTCCTCGATTTCCTTCTCCATCAAGGTGTCGAAATCGTCGGGAATGGTGCCCCTGCCGCGCATAAAACCGGACCGCGGCAATTCCGGCGCCGGCTCCAGGCGCACCACCTGCACCATGGGCTTGCCCGCCTTGGCGATGATGAAAGACTGGCCCTTGGCGGCTTCTTCCACCAGCCGCGAAAGGTGGGTCTTGGCTTGGTGAATGTTGATGACCTTCATGCCGGCACTCCTGGTGGACTAAACTTAGTTTAGTTCATTTGGAGGGCCCGCAGGTGAATGGCTGCGGCCCGGAGGCGCCGGCGCCGGCCAGGGCGCGCCAACCGGCGATGACGCGGTTGAGGTCTCGGCAGGCGAGCGTGTAGTTGCCCTGCTGGGCGCCAGTGGGGGCGGCGTCCACGGGGGCGTCGAGCACGTTGAGCAGGGCGAAGAGCTGGGCCTGGGCGCGCGCCACGGTGGGTGGCCCGGCGGCGCCGCCGCGGCCAAAGCCGCCGCGTCCGCGTCCGCCCCCGCCGGCCAGGCGCTGGAGCGCGGCGGCGCGGGCGGGTTGGCGCTGGCGTGCCTGGGCGATGGCGGCGTCGAGGGTGTGGGCGGTGTGGAGCGCGGCGAGCACCTTCATTTGCAGCGTGTGCATCGCCGCGATCTGGGCGGTGACGGCGGGTCCCTGGCCCTCGCGCGGATCGTTGACCACGGTGAGCCGGCGGGTATAGGCGTGGCCGTCCACATGCAGGGTCAGGGTATAGGCGCCGGGGGGCGCGAGCGGGCCTTGGGGCGAGGGCGGGGTGTCGTGGAAGATGGCGGTCATGGGCAGGTTGAGGCGCGCCCCGGCGGGCCGGGCGTAGCGCAGGTCCCACACCGCGCGGTCGGTGCCCGCCGCGGTGGGCAGCGGGCGCAGCGGCTGCTTCCAATAGTCGGGCACGGTTTGGGGCGCGGGGGCAAAGGCGGCGAGGGCGGGGTCGGGCAGGCTGGAGAGGGTGCGCACCAGCTTGCCCTGCGCGTCGCGCACGTCGAGCGTCACCGCCCCCGTCGCCGGCTGCGCCAGGTGGTAGTAGAGGATGGCGCCGTTGGGCGGGTTGCGCTCGTGCGGCACCTCGGGCGGAAACGGCGTGTCGGCGTTGAGGTTGTTGTGGACGCGCACCGCCGGGCTGGGCGGGAAGAAGTAGGCGGGCGCGGCGGCGATGCGGGCGGCGCCGTGCGCCAGCGCCCGCAGTGGCGCCATGTCGTCCAGGATCCAGAAGCCGCGCCCGTAGGTGCCGATCACCAGGTCGTTGCCGTGCACCACCAGGTCGCGGATGGAGGTGGTGGGCAGGTTCTGCCGCAGCGACTGCCAGTGGTCGCCGTCGTCGAAGGAGACGTAGACGGTGTTCTCGGTGCCGCAGTAGAGCAGGCCGGGGACCTTGGGGTCTTCGCGCACCACCCGCACGAAGCTCCCCGCGGGCCGGCCGGTGGGCAGGCCGTTGACGATCGCGGTCCAGTGGGCGCCGTAGTCGCGGGTGCGGTAGATGTGGGGCAGGTAGTCGCCGACGTTGCGGTTGTCCATCTCGGCGTAGGCCTCGGCGGGGTTGCTGTGGCTGGGCTCGACGAAGTTGAACTCGGCGCTCGTCGGCGCGCCCGGCGGGGTGACCTCGGTCCAGTGGGCGCCGCCATCGCGGGTGAGCCAGACAAGTCCGTTGTTGGTGCCGGTCCAGATGACACCGCGCAGCGCCGGCGAGGGCGAGAGCGCGGTCAGCGCCGGCGTGGGCCGGCCATAGGCGGGTGCCACCGGCGGCTGCCCGTGGTGGGCGGAGAGGTCGGGGCTGATGTCGCGCCAATGCTGGCCGCCGTCGCGGGTCACGCTCACATACTGCGTGCCGAAATACATCACGTGCGCATCTTGCGGCAAAAAGGCGATGGGCGGGTTGGTGAACCCGCGGTAGACCTTGCCGTTGCCGCCGGGGCTGACGTCCTGGTAGCTCCACTCCGGCCGCACCACTTTCACCAGCAAGGTGCTCAGCCCGCCGGCGTAAATGATGTTGGGGTTGAGCGGATCGGGCGCCACCGAGCCGGCCTCGCCCGCCGGCATGGGGTACCAGTCGAAGGGGGTGATCTCGCCCAGGTTGCCGCGGCTGGCCACCGCCACTGCCCCGGAGTCCTGCATGGTGGCATAGACCCAATAGGGAAAGCGGTTGTCGGTGGCGATGCGGTAGACCTGCGCGGTGGACTGGTTGTACCAGGGGCTCCAGGTGCGGCCATGGTCGAGGCTGACGGTCGCGCCCTGGTCCACGCCCAGGATCATGCGGCGGGCGTTGGTGGGGTCAATCCAGAGGTTGTGGTAGTCGTCGCCGCCGGGTGCGCCCTTGTAGCTGGCGAAGGTGTGGCCGCCGTCGGTGGAGCGGTACATCGAGGTCTGCATCGTATAAACGATGTCGGGGTTTTGCGGGTCCACGTAGACGGCGCAGATGTAGTCGTTGCCGGTGATGCGGCGATCGGTGGTGGCTTGGCTCCAGGTGGCGCCGCCGTCGTCGGAGCGGTAGAGGCCGAAGCCGCCGATCAGGAAGACGCGCTGCCCGTGCGTGCCCTGCGCCACGGCGACGGCGGTGCGCCCGGTCAGCACCGGCAGGCCGTGGCCGGCGATCTCGCTCCAGGTGGCGCCCTCGTCGGTGGACTTGTAGAGCGCGGTGCCGTTCTCCTCGCGCCGGTGCAGGCCGGGGTTGGGGTTGTAGTGCAGGTAGGTGGTGGCGAAGACCTCGCGGGGGTCGTCCGGGGCCGAGGCCAGGTCGCGCGCCCCGGTCTTGTCGTCGCGGTAGAGCACCTGGGTCCAGGTGGCGCCGCCGTCGGTGGAGCGGAACACGCCCCGGTCCTTGCTCGGGAAGTGGTAGTCGCCCTGGGCGGCGGCCAGCACCAACTCGGGGTTGTGCGGGTCCACCAGGATGGAGGCGATGCGGTGGGTGTGCGCCAGCCCCGACTGCTGCCAGGTCTGGCCGCCGTCGCTGGACTTGTACATGCCGTTGCCCTCGTTCAGCGCCAGCCCGGTGATCAGGTCGCCGGTGCCGGCGTAGATGATCTTGGGGTTGGAGGTGGCGACGGCGAGCGAGCCGATCGAGTCCACCGCCTGGACGCTGTCGAAGATCGGCCGCCAGGTCACGCCGGCATTGTCGGTCTCCCACACCCCGCCGCCCGGGAGCCCGATGTAGAACTTGCCCGGCTGCCCGATGACGCCGGCCACCGCCGAGACCCGCCCGGCGCGGTCGGGCCCGATGTTGCGCCATTTCAGTCCGGCGTAGAGGGCGGGGTTGACTTGGGCCAGCGCGGCCGTGGCCAGCGCCATTACCAGCAGCAGGGAGCGTCGCATCCCAGTAGCTTACGCCAGTCAGTGGGTCAGGGCGAGTTGATACAGCCGCCGGGCGTTGCCGCCCAGGATGAGGTCGCGGTCGGCCTCGGGCAGGGGCAGGGCGCGCAGGCTCTGCAGCATGAGCGCGGGGCTGCCGAGCTGGTGGGCGTAGTCGCTGCCGGCCAGCAGGTGCCCGGCGCCGGCGAAGCCCACCGCCAGCATCAGCGCCTCGGGGTCGAAGTTGACGGTGTCGAAGTAGAACTGCCGCAGGTACTCGCTCGGCGGCCGCGGGATGTGGGCGCGGCAATCGGGAAAGGCGCGGTAGCCGCGGTCGAGCCGCTCCGCCAGGTAGGGAATCGCTCCGCCCAGGTGGCTCAGCACCCAGCGAATGCGGGGAAAGCGCTCGGGCACGCCGCTGAAGACCAGCTGGGCCGCCGCCAGCGTGGTGTCCATCAGGAAGCCGACCAGCGGCATCAGCCAGTATTCGCGCATCGCCTCCACCCCCACCGGATCGGTGGGATGGATGTGCAGGATGGCGCCGAGCTCGTCGGCCAGCTCGTAGAGCGGCCAGAAGCGCGGGTCGGCGAGGGCGATGCCGTTGACGTTGCTGAACAGCATGGCGCCGGGCAGGTGGAGTTGGCGGCAGGCGCGCTCCAGCTCGCGCACGCTGGCGGCGGGGTCGTTGAGCGGCAGCGTGGCCAGCGCCGAAAAACGGCCGGGGTAGCGCGCCATGCCGGCGGCAAAATCGTCGTTCACCATCTGCGCCAGCCGCACCGCCGTCGCCGGCGACTCCACGTGCACCCCGGGCGTGGTCATGGTATAGACCTGCAGGTCAATGCCGGTGGCGTCGAGCATCTGCACCCGCACCGCCAAGTCGCGCTGTCCGGGCACGGCGATGTTGTAGTCGCCGGGATAGTGCAGCCGCGGGTTGCCCTGCTCGTCGTAGCTGACCTCGACCGCGCTCTCGCCGGCCTGGAGCGCCTTTAGATAGGCGGGCGGGTAGTAGTGGTTGTGGACGTCAAGGATGGTCGGCATGGCGGTGGGCGGTTCCTGACCGGCGGACTTGCCAATAATAAGCCGGAATCCCAGTGAGCACGAACCCCAGCCCCCACAGCGCCGCCCCCGGCTGGGCCACGGCGAGGTTGCCCACCACCAGCAGGCAGCCGGCCAGGAACAGCGCCGGCGCCCAGCCGAACCGGCGGCGGTGGCGCAACAGGCCCCAGGCCATCAGGCCGAAGAAGATCCACTCCAGGTAGACCACGCCGGTGAAGAGCTGGCGGTAGCTGCCCACCGCCACCAGCAGGCACGACCAGAGCGCTTGCAGCAGCAGCGCGCGGTGGGGGGTGTGGAAGCGGGGGTGCACCGCGCCCAGCGCCCGGGGCGCGAGCCGGTCGCGCGCCATGGCGAGATAGACCCGCGGCCCCGCCAGGATGACGCCGTTGAGCGAGCCCAGCGCCGACAACACCACCAGCGCCGAGACCAGCGCCGCCCCGCCGCCGCCCAGCAGCACCGCCGCCGCGTCGGCGGCGACGCGGGTGGAGGCGGCGACTTGGCGCCAGGGCAGGATGCGGATGTAGGCGGCGTTGAGCCCCAAATAGCAGGCGGTGACCAGCAGGGTGCCCGCCACCATGGCGCGCGGGATGGTGCGCCGGGCGGCGCGCGTCTCGCCGGCGGCGTAGGTGCCCATGTGCCAGCCGCCGAAGGCGAACAGCCCGGCGCTCACCGCCAGCAGGAACGCCCCCGGCGCGGGCCAGGCCGCCGCCGCCGCCGGCGCGGGCGGGGGCGCATGGTGGCGGGCCCACAGCGCCACCGCCGCCATCAGCCCCCCGATCGCCGCCAGCTTGACCAGCGTCAACCCCACCTGCGCCCGCGCCGCCGGCGCGACGCCGAGCACGTTCAGCCCCGTCAGCCCCAGGATCAGCCCGATCGCCACCAGGCGGACGGCGGTCGCGCCCAGCGGCGCCACCAGCCCGCTGTAGCGCGCCGCCACCACGGCGATGGCGGCGACGATGCCGGAGTGCATCGCCCAGAACATCGCCCAGCCCCACAAGTAGCCCGCCAGCGGCGAAAGGGTGCGGTGCAGAAACACGTAGACCCCGCCGGTGGAGGGAAACGACTGCTCCAGCTCGGCGCACACCAGCGTGCCCGCCAGCGTCAGCAGCCCCGCCACCAGCCACACCGCCAGCATGGCCGCCGGCCGCGCCACCCGGCGGCTGACCTCGGCCGCCTGCACAAACACCGCCGACCCCACCATGATGCCCACCACCAGCGCGGTGGCCTGCACCCAGCCCATCGAGCGGCGCAACTCGGAGGCTTCCGCCAAGCCCCCCTACTATACGCCGCCGCCCCCGCGGGGGCGGCTCCAGGGCGGGATTGCTCCTAGACCGCGGCCAGCGCCCGCCGCAGCTCGTCGCGGCCCTCGTGGGTGACCGAGGAATAGCCCAGCGGCGCCGCGCCAAAGGCCTCGCTCAGGCGCTTCTGCGCCTGCGTGCGTTCATTGCCGCTGAGCCGGTCCCACTTGGTGGCGACCAACTGCACCGGCAGGCCGCGGTGGCGGAACCACTCCAGGGCCTGCAGGTCAAGCGGTTGGGGCTCGAGGCGGCCATCCACCAGGAGCGCCACCCGGCGCAGGTTGGGCCGGTTCTCCAGATACTGCCCGATGAGCTCGCCCCATTCGGCGCGCAGCGTGCGCGCCGCCCGGGCGTAGCCATAGCCGGGGCAATCCACCAGGCGAAAGTCGCCCGGGCTGACTTGGAAGAGGTTGAGCAGGCGGGTGCGGCCGGGGGTGCGGCTGGTGTGGGCGAGGTGGCGGCGCCCGGCCAGGGAGTTGAGCAGGCTCGACTTGCCCACGTTGGAGCGACCCAGCAGCGCTACTTCCGCCACGCGGTCGTCGGGCAGGTCGCCGAGGGCGGCGCAACTCTTGACGAACTCGACCGCCCACTGTCCACGGTTCACCGTTCACTGCCCACTATTGGTGCAGCCCTTCCACCGGCGCCGCCTCGGCGGCGACGGCGGCCTCGCTGGCGGCGAGCTTGGGAATGGGCTGCTCCAGCGCGGTCTCCAGCACCTGGTCCATGGTCTCGACCGGGTGGATGTCGAGCAGGGCGCGGATGTTCTCCGGCAGGTCGGCCAAGTCCTTCTCGTTGTCGCGCGGCAGGATGATGGTGGTGATGCCGTTGCGGTGCGCCGCCATCAGCTTTTCCTTGACCCCGCCGATGGGCAGCACCTTGCCGCGCAGGGTGATCTCGCCGGTCATGGCCACGTCGCTGCGCACGGCGATGCGGGTGAGGGCGCTGGTGAGGGCGGTGGCCATGGTGATGCCGGCGGAGGGGCCGTCCTTGGGGATGGCGCCCTCGGGCACGTGGATGTGGATGTCGAGGTTGCGGTAGAAGTCCTTGGGCAGCCCCAGCAGGTGGGCGCGGCTGCGGATGTAGCTCATCGCCGCCTGCGCCGACTCCTGCATGACGTCGCCCAGCTTGCCGGTCAGGGTGAGCTTGCCCTTGCCGTCCATGAGGGTGACCTCGGTGGAGAGCATCTGCCCGCCCATCTCGGTCCAGGCCAGCCCGGTGGCCAGCCCCACCTCGCTCTTCTCCTGGCCGCGGGTGTCGCGGTACTTGAGAATCCCCAGGTACTCGCTCAAATTCTCCGGCGCCACGCTGACGGCGACCTTCTTGCCCTCTTTCACCACCCGGCGCGCGACCTTGCGCCCGACGTTGCCGATCTCGCGCTCCAGGCTGCGCACCCCCGCCTCGCGGGTGTAGCCGCTGATCAGCGCCTGCAGCCCGTCGGGGCTGAAGTCGAGGTTCTTGGTGGTGATGCCGGTGGCCTTCAACTGCTTGGGAATGAGGAAGCGGCGGGCGATCTCGGTCTTCTCCAGCTCGGTGTAGCCGGAGAGGCGAATGATCTCCATGCGGTCCTGCAGCGCCTGCGGGATGGTGTGCAGCACGTTGGCGGTGGTGATGAACATCACCTGCGAGAGGTCGTAGTCCATGTCCAGGTAGTGGTCGTTGAAGGCGGTGTTCTGCTCCGGGTCCAGCACCTCCAGCAGCGCCGCCGAGGGGTCGCCGCGGAAGTCCACGCTCATCTTGTCCACCTCGTCCAGCAGGAACACCGGGTTGACCGTGCCCGCCTTCTTCATCATCTGCAGGATCTGGCCGGGCAGGGCGCCGATGTAGGTGCGGCGGTGGCCGCGGATCTCGGCCTCGTCGCGCACCCCGCCCAGCGACAGGCGCACGAACTTGCGCCCGGTGGCGCGGGCGATGGACATGCCCAGCGAGGTCTTGCCCACCCCCGGGGGGCCGACGAAGCAGAGGATGGAGCCCTTGGGGTTCTTCACCAGCTGCCGCACCGCCAGGAACTCCAGGATGCGCTCCTTGATCTTCTCCAGCCCGTAGTGGTCCTGGTTGAGGATCTTCTCCGCCCGGGCGATGTTGCGGATCTCGTGCGAGCGCTTCTTCCACGGCACCGCGATCATCCAGTCCAGGTAGTTGCGCGAGACCGTGCTCTCGGCCGACATGGGCGGCATCAGCTCCAGCCGCTTCAGCTCCTGCAGCGCCTTCTCCCGCACCGGCTTGGGCATGCCCGCCGCCTCGATCTTCTTCTTGAGCTCGTCGAACTCGCTCTTCTCCCCCCGCCCCAGCTCCTTCTGGATGGCCTTGATCTTCTCCCCCAGGTAGTACTCGCGCTGCGCCTTCTCCATCTGGCGCTTCACCCGCCCCTGGATGGCGCGGTCCATGTTGAGCTTCTCGATCTCCAGCTCCAGCAGCTCGGCCAGCCGCAGCAGGCGCTCGATGGGCTCGAACTGCTCCAGCAGCGGCTGCTTCTCCGCCACCGGCAGGCTGAGGTGGGCGGCCATGGTGTCGCTCATCTGCCCGGCGTCGTCGGAGCGCACCGCGCTCAGCATGGCCTCGTAGTTGAGCGACTGGCTCTGCTTGACGAACTGCTCGAACAGCCCGGTCACCTTCTGCATCAGCTGCTCCAGCTGCGGGGTGGGGAGCTGCGGCCGCGGCGGCACGGTGCGCAACTGCGCCCGGAAGAAGCCCTCGCCCTCGTCCACCTCCACGATGCGGGCCCGCTCCAGCCCCTCCACCAGCACCCGCACGTTGCCGTCGGGCAGGCGCACGCTCTGCACCACGTGGGCGATGGTGCCCACCGGGTGGATCTGGTTGGGCCGGGGCTCGTCCACGGCGGCGTCGTGCTGGGTGGCGAGGAAGATCTTCTTCTCCTCCACCAGCGCCGCCTCCAGCGCGCGCACCGAGGACTGCCGCCCCACCACGAAGGGGGTCATCTGGTGGGGGAAGATCACCATCTCGCGGATGGGCAGCATCGGCAAGCGGCGCAGGTCGGGTTGGGTTTTGTCGCGTGCCATGGGTGTGCCTAGCAGACTCTATCAGACTGGATGCGGGGGGGGCGGGGTTGGATTCGGAACCCGGGCGCTAGCCGGCTTTTTCCAGCGTCGGCAGCGAAACCTCGCGCTTCTCCACCATATCCTGGGTCACGACGAACTCCCGCACCCGCTTCTGGGTGGGGAGGTGGTACATCAGGTCGAGCATCAGCTCTTCCAGGATCATGCGCAGCCCGCGCGCCCCCACCTTGCGCGCCAGCGCCTCGCTGGCGATCTGCTCCAGGGCGCTGTCGTCGAAGCGCAGCTTCACGTTCTCGAACTCGAACAGCTTCTGGTACTGCCGCACCAGGGCGTTGCGCGGCTTGGTCAGAATCTGGATCAGCGCCGCCCGGTCGAGGTCGTCCAGCACCCCGATCACCGGCAGCCGCCCCACGAATTCCGGGATCAGCCCGAACTTGATCAGGTCGCCGGGCTGCACCTGCGCCAGCAGCGCGGTGTCGCGCCGCCGCACCTCCGCCGGGGTGCCGGTGGTGGCGTCGGCCTCGGTGCGGAAGCCCATGGAGCGCTTGCCCACCCGGCGCGAAATGATCTTCTCCAGCCCCACGAACGCCCCGCCGCAGAGGAACAGGATGTTGCTGGTGTCCACCGGGGTGAACTCCTGGTGGGGGTGCTTGCGCCCCCCCTGCGGCGGCACGTGCGCCACCGTGCCCTCCAGGATCTTCAGCAGCGCCTGCTGCACCCCCTCGCCGCTGACGTCGCGGGTGATGGAGGGGTTCTCGTCGCGGCGCGAGATCTTGTCGATCTCGTCAATGTAGATGATGCCGTGCTGGGCGCGGGCGACGTCGCCCTCGGCCGCCTGCAGCAGCTTGAGGATGATGTTCTCCACATCCTCGCCCACGTAGCCCGCCTCGGTCAGGGTGGTGGCGTCGGCGATGGCGAAGGGCACGTCCAGCACCTTGGCCAGCGTCTGCGCCAGCAGCGTCTTGCCGGTGCCGGTGGGCCCGATCAGCAGGATGTTGGCCTTCTGCAGCTCCACCTCGCTGGTGGTGCGGTTGCGGTTCATGTGCAGCCGCTTGTAGTGGTTGTAGACCGCCACCGCGAGCCGTTTTTTGGTCGAGTCCTGGCCGATGACGTACTCGTCCAGGAAGGCCTTGACCTCGTGCGGCTTGGGCAGGCTCTGCACGTTGCGCGCCTGCGGCTCGGCGCGGTCGTCCTCGAGGATGGAGTTGCACACCGCCACGCACTCGTCGCAGATGTAGGCGCGGGGGTACTCGCTGGGGCTGGAAATCAGCTTGGCGACGGTGTCCTGGCTCTTGTGGCAGAACGAGCAGCGCAGCGATTCCTGGGTGCCGTTTCTTGGTTTCACGATGGCATCATCTCCCGCCAGCCCGGGGGGGTGGCGACTGGGTGCGTGCCTTGCGGGCCTCGCGGGCCTGGCGCCCCGTGGCGCCGGGCCGGTGTGGCCGATCCACACAGGCGGTTCCGGTCTATTTGTGCTTGTAGATAATATCGTCCACGATGCCGTAATCCTTAGCCTGAGCCGCGGTCATAATGAAATCGCGTTCCACATCCTTTTCGATCCGGCTGATCTCCTGGCCGGTGTGGCGGGCCAAAATCTCGGTGGTGAGCACCCGTTGGCGCAGGATCTCGCGGGCGTGGATGTCAATGTCGGTGGCCTGGCCGCTCAGCCCCCCCATCGAAGGCTGGTGGATGAGCACCCGCGAGGTGGGCAGGGCGAAGCGCTTGCCCTTGGCCCCCGCCGCCAGCAGCGTGGCCGCCATGCTCGCCGCCTGCCCGATGCAGATGGTGGTGACGTCGGGGCGGATGAACTGCATGGTGTCGTAGATGGCCAGTCCGGCGGTGATCACCCCCCCCGGGCTGTTGATGTAGAGCGAGATGTCCTTCTCCGGGTCCTCGGCCTCCAGGAACAACAGTTGCGCCGTCACCACGTTGGCGACGGCGTCGTCAATCGGGGTGCCGATAAAAATAATGTTGTCGCGCAGCAGGCGCGAATAGATGTCGTAGGCGCGTTCGCCCCGCGGGGTCTGCTCGACCACCATCGGTATCAAGCTCATGGGCGTGCCAACTCCTTCGCAGCCCCGCTGGCGGCTTGGTCGAATCCGCCCGAGGTGGCCTGGGTCACCAAAAACTCCACGACTTTTTCCTGGCGGATTCTGTTCTTGATCCTATCCAGGACCCCTTGATCTGTCAAACGGGCGCGCACCGCCTCGGGGGTTTGCCGGAGTTCGGCGGCGGCGCGCTGCACCTCCGCCTCCACCTCCTCCGGCCCGGCCTCGATCTGCTCGCGCTCGGCGATCTTGTCCATCAGCAGCGCCGCCCGCACCTCGCGCTCGGCCGCCTGCTGGTGGGTGGCGCGCAGCTTCGCCCAGTCCAGCTTGAGCTGGCGCGGATCCACCCCCTGGTCGGCGAGCGAGCGCAGGTTGCGCTCCAGCTTGGTCTCCACCTGCTGGTCCACCAGCGCCTGCGGCACCGGGAAGCTCGACTGCGCCACCAACTGGTCCACGATCGCCTCCTCCACTTGGTGGCGGGCCTCGTGGCGGCGCTGCGCCCGCAGCCATTCCAGGATGCGCTGCTGCAGCTCGGCCAGGGTCTCGTTGCCGGTGGCCTCCTTGGCGAAGGCGTCGTCCAACTCCGGCACCCGCTTCTGCTCGATGCGCAGCAGCTTGAGATGGTAGCGCTGCGACTGGCCGGCGAGGGGGGCGTTGGGGAAATCGGCGGGGTAGTGGACCTCCAGCTCGCGCTCCTCGCCCGGGCGCATGCCGCGCAGGGCGGCGCTGAACTCGGGCAGGGTCTCGGCGGCGCCCACGACGATGGGCAGTTCCTGCTCCGCCTCGGGCGCGGCGCCCGCGGCGGCAGCCTCGCCGGCGGCAGCCTCGCCGGCGGCGGGCAGCCGCCGCGCCGCCACCACCCCGATCAGCCCATCGGCCAGCTCCGCCGCCTCCGAGGGCACGGGGCGGCTGTGGCGCTCGCGCAGCCCTGCCAGTTCCTGTTCCACCTCGACCGGGGCCACCTCCAGCGGCGGCACCTCGGCGCGGATGGAGCGGTAGTCGCCCAGCTCGATCGCCGGCATCACCTCGAAGTTGGCGGTGAAGGTCAGCGGCGCGCCGGGCGCGAACTGCAACCCCTCCAAGCTCGGGGTCGAGACCGGCTCCAGGCTGGCGCGCTCGCAGGCGGCCTTCAGGTGGGCGGGCACCAGCGTGTCCAGCGTCTCTTCCCGGATCTGGGCGCTGAAGTGCTGCCGCACCAGGCTGAGCGGGGCTTTGCCCGGCCGGAAGCCGGGGATCCGGGCCCGCTTTTGGTAGCCCTGGGCGATGCGTGTGGCTTCCCGCTCCACTTCGCCCGCGGGCACCTCAATCTCCAAACTGCGGCTGCATTCCCCGGTTGCCGTCATCAGTTTCGATTATATCAGCGAGTCCCGTCCCCCCTGCGCCGGCGTGCCCCCTGCCCGCCGGCGTATGCTGTACCCATGCGTGCCCTACGCATCCACGAACATGGCGGCCCCGAAGTGCTGCGCCTGGAGGAGGCCCCCGATCCGGTGGCAGGACCGGGCGAAGTGGTGGTGGAGGTCCGCGCCTGCGCCCTCAACCACCTCGATCTGTTCGTTCGCGCCGGCATTCCGGGCGTGACCGTCGGCCTGCCGCGCATTTTGGGCAGCGACATCGCCGGCGTGGTGGCGGCCACCGGCCAGCCGGTGCTGCTCGCCCCCGGGATGGGCTGCGGCCGCTGCCACTTCTGCCTGGCCGGGCGCGACAACGAGTGCCGCGGCTACCAGCTCTTCGGCTACCAGCGCGACGGCGGCTACGCCGAGCGCGTGCTGGCGCCCGAGCGCTGCCTGCTGCCGCTGCCCCCGGGCCTGGACTTCGCCGCCGCCGCCTCGCTGCCGCTGGTGTTCCTCACCGCCTGGAACATGCTGGTGCGGCGCGCCCGCATCCAGGCCGGGCAGACGGTGCTGGTGTGGGCCGCCTCCAGCGGGGTGGGCATCGCCGCCCTTCAGATCGCCAAGCTCTGGGGCTGCCGGGTGCTGGCCACCGCCGGCGGCGAGGCCAAGCTCGCCCTCGCCCGCCAGCTCGGCGCCGACGCCGTCTTCGACCATTACCATCCCACCCTGCCGGTCGCCCGCGCGGTCCAGCAACTCGTCCCCGGGGGCGTGGACGTGGTGGTCGAGCATGTCGGCCAGGCCAGTTGGAACCAGAGCCTGCGCGCCCTGGCCCCCAATGGCGTGCTGGTCACCTGCGGCGCCACCACCGGCCACGAGGCCCAGATTGATCTGCGCTTCCTCTTCGCCCGCCAACTCCGCCTGCTGGGCTCCTACATGGGCCGCCGCGCCGACCTCGACACCGTGCTCGGGCTGGTCGCCGCCGGCCGGCTGCGCCCGGTGGTGGACCGCACCTTCGCCTGGACCGAGGCCGCCGCAGCCCACCGCCATCTCGAGGCCCGGCAGCAGTTTGGCAAGGTGGTGCTGGCCTGGCCGGCCTAGCGCATCTCCGCCTGGAAGGCGCGCGCCGCGGCGCTGAGCGAGGCCTGGCTCTTCTGCTGGAAACTGGTGGAATAGTTCAGCCACAGCCCCACCGCCAGCAGCGGTATCAGCGCCAGCGCCGCCTGCATCCGCCCCCGGCGGGTGGTCTTTTCCTCTTTTTCCCAGCGGAAGAGCGCGATCCCCAGCCCCAGCGACGACACCGTGATCAGCGCCAGCCCGACCAGCTCGGGCAGGTTTTGCGCGATCCCCTGGCCGCCCAGCATGATGCTGGCGCTGCCCAGGATCATCAGCGTGGGCGGCATGAACAGCGCCAGGCGCTGCACGAAGTGGGGCAACTGCACCAGCGGAAAGGTGGTCCCGGTGAGGAACAGCAGCGCGAAAAACAGGATCTGGTTCCACACCGTGGCCTCTTGCACCGTGTCCACAATGCCCGCCACCACCAGCCCGATCGCCCCCAGCGCCAAATAGCCCAGGGTGAACATCAGCCACAGCGCCAGCAGCGAGCCGTGCACCGGCATGTGGAACATCCACACCGCCAGCCCATACTGCAGCACCACGATGGGCAGGAACAGCAGGTAGTTGCTCAGCAGCCGGCTGCCCACCATCTCCGCCGCCCGGATGGGGGCCAGGTGGTAGCGCCGCAGCATGTCGCGCTCGCGCATGGTCACCAGTTGCACCGACAGCCCGAAGAGCGCGTTGCTGATCACCGAGAAGCTGATCAGCGGGCCCATCATCGCCTCCACCGCGTGGGGTTTGCCGCGGGCGATGAGCCCGAAGTAGACGAAGAAGAACATCATGGGGAAGATGAAGGTGAAGAAGAACGCGATCTTGATGCGGTAGCTGAGCAGCACGTTCATCCACGCCATGCGGAGCACTTTGTTCATTCCCCGATCCTTCTGCCGGTCAGGCTGAGGTAGACGTCTTCCAGCGAGGTGTGGGCCACGCGCGCCTCCAGCAGCTCGTTGCCCTGGTGGTCGGCATACACCGCCAGCGAAGCCAGCATCTTGCCGCCGCTGCGCCCGCGCAGGAAATAGAGGTGGCCGCCGTCGCCGTTGCCGGCCGGCTGCGGCAGCACCGCCTCCACCCCCGCCAGCGTGCCCAGCGTGGCCAGGTCCACCGGGTCGCGCAGCGCCACCTCCAGCCGGTCGCCCGCCCCCTGGTCCTGGATGAGCTGGCGGGGATGGCCGATGGCGTGCAACTGCCCCTGGTCGAGGATGCCCACCAGGTCGCACAGCCGCTCCGCCTCCTCAATATAGTGGGTCGAGATCAGGATGCTCTTGCCCTGGTCGCGCACCCGCAGGATGAGCTCGTGCAGCTCGCGCCGGATCTTGGCATCCAGCCCGGTGGTGGGCTCGTCCAGGAACAGCATCTTGGGGTTGCCCACCAGCGCCAGCCCCAGCGCCACCCGCTGCTTCTCCCCGCCGGAGAGGTACTGGAAGTAGGTCGCCGCCTTGGCTTCGAGCCCCACCCAGCCCAGCAGCTCGTCCACGTTGGCCGGGGTCTCGTAGAAGCTGCCGAACAGTTCCAAGGCCTCCCGCACCCGGATCTTGTCCGGCAAGGGGGTGGTTTGCAACTGCGCCCCCAGCAGTTGCCGCACCTGCATGGCGTCTTCGATCGGCCGCAGGCCGCACACCCGCACCGTGCCGCTGTCGGGCACGCGCAGCCCCTCGATCATCTCGATGATGCTGGTCTTGCCCGCGCCATTGGGCCCCAGCAGCCCGAAGATGGTGCGCTCGGGGATGGTGAAGCTTACCCCCCGCACCGCCTCCAGCTTGCCGTAGGCCTTGCGCAGATCGCGCACCTCGACCATGGGGACAGCCGCCATAGCCTTCCAGCGTACCGCAACTGCCGGAGCCCGTCCAAGCCGTTGTGCGTTCTCCGGGCTCTCCGGACGCGGTTCTGGCTCTGGTCCAGCGCGCCTTCCGGTTCCTGGCCGAGTTGCAAATGCAGATCAACTGGCCGAAGATAGAGCCATGAGCCTCGGCCAGCAGCGCTACCAGAACCTCGATCCGCACGACAGCGGGCACGAGCGCTTCTACGGCAACCAGCAGCCCGACGGGGTGGTCCTGACCTCGCTCGACAAGGCGGTCAACTGGGTGCGCAAGAACTCCATCTGGCCGATGACCTTCGGCCTGGCCTGCTGCGCCATCGAGATGATGTCCATGTCGGCGGCGCGCTTCGACATCGCCCGCTTCGGCGCCGAGGTCTTCCGCCCCTCCCCCCGCCAGTCCGACCTGATGATCATCGCCGGGCGGGTGTCGCAGAAGATGGCGCCGGTGATCCGCCAGCTCTACGATCAAATGCCGGAGCCCAAGTACGTCATCAGCATGGGCGCCTGCGCCACCTCGGGCGGGGTGTTCAACAACTACGCCCTGGTGCAGGGGGTCAACCAGGTGGTGCCGGTGGACGTGTACGTGCCCGGCTGCCCGCCCCGCCCGGAGCAGTTGATCTATGCCGTGATGATGCTGCAGAAAAAGATCGAAAACGAGCGCGGCACCTTCAAAGAGGCCCTCAACCTGACCGCATGAGCGCCGTGCCCAGCCGCGAGCAGGCGCTGGCGCTGCTGCACGAGTACACCCAGTCGGAGAGCCTGCGCAAGCACGCGCTGGCGGTGGAGGCCTGCTGCCTGGCCTACGCCCCCGCCGCCGCGGACGCGGCCGAGCGGGCGCTGTGGAGCCTGGCCGGGCTGCTGCACGACTTCGACTACGAGCGCTGGCCGCAGGTGCCCGACCATCCCCTCCAGGGCAACCGGATCCTGGCCGCGCTGGGCTACCCCGAGCCGGTGACCCACGCCATTTTGGCGCACTGCGAGCAGACCGGGGTGCAGCGCGCCAGCCCGCTCGACAAGGCCCTGTTCGCCTGCGACGAGCTCAGCGGCTTCCTCACCGCCTGCGCCCTGGTCAAGCCCGGCCGCAGCCTGGCCGAGGTCGAGCCCGCCGGGGTGCGGCGCAAGCTCAAGGACAAGGCCTTCGCCCGCTCGGTCAGCCGCGCCGACATCGAGCAGGGCGCGCTCGAACTGGGCCTGCCGCTGGAGCAGCACATCGCCACCTGCCTGCAGGCGATGCGCGCCATCGCCCCCGCCCTGGGGCTGTAGCGCTCCCTAGCCGGCGGACTCCAAGGCATAGCCCAGCCCATAGATGGTGGCGATCAGCCCGTCGCCCAGCTTGTTGCGCAGGTTGAGCACCACGTGCTCGACGTTGCCGCCCAGCGCGCCGCGGGCCACCGGCCGCCCGCCCTGTTCCATCAGCAAACGCAGCGCCAGCGCCTCGGCGGCGGTGAGCCGCACCTTGCGGCCATGCAACTCGGCGGTCAGCCCGCGCAATTCCAGCCGCCCCGCCGCCGTCTCCACCACGCTGAGCGCGCCGGCGGCGTCGGCGATCACTGGGGCCACCGCCAGCCCGGCCTCGCGCGCCGCCTCCAGCAGCGTGCCCACCAGGTCGCGCCGCAGCAGCACCACCGCCCCCGCTTCCAGCTCCAGCTCCAGCCCGAGCGGCAGCGGCAGCGCCGCCGCCGGCACCGCCATGCCCGCCGCCCGCACTCCGCCGCGCAATACCAGGCCGCTTCCCACCATCGGCCCCGGCCAGCGCAGCCGCACCTCCTCCAGCGCTTCGATCGCCAGCAGCGGCGCGCCCCCCCAGATGCGGTCCAGCCGCCGCAGTTGGGCGTGGTGCCCGCGCACCGTCGCCTGCGCCGCCTGCGGATCGGCAAACTGCAGCATCTCGCCCAGCTCCAGCCCCGCCGCCGCGGCCATGGCCAGTCCGGTCCCGTGCACCACCTGCACCGCCAGCGGATGCAATTCCGCCAGCAGCTCCGCCCCCTGCGGCCGCGGCTGCCGCCGGTGCAGCTCCGCCAGCCGCTGCCGCACCCCCGGCGGCTCGGCCAAGGCCAGCAGCGTGGTCAATTGCAATGTGCCCCGCGGCCAAGCGCCCGGCGGCGCGCTGGCGGCCCAGCCCGGGCCAGACTGCGCAGGAGAAGCTGCGTCCGTTGACTCTGCGGAAGACAATGCGGCAGATGACACGGCATACCTCCCGAAAATGTAGGGCCAATATACTCCAATCCCGGGAGTCAATCAAAAATTTCATCTTTTTGGCGGTTTGCGCGTCAAGCTAGCAGGAAACCCGGTTTCCCCGGGGAGGCAACTGTGCCAGGCGACGTGAAAATTCAGGACGTGCTTGACCGCTGCCGGGCGGAGCGGGGCCTCGACCTGCGCGGCTACAAGCCCGGCGCCATCCAGCGCCGCCTTACCCAGCGCCGTTCCCGCCTGCGCCTCGCCACCTGGCGGCTCTATGGGCAGTACCTGGAAGACCATCCCGAGGAGATGGAAGAACTCAGGCGGCTAGTCATGATACCGGTCACTTCTTTCTTCCGCGACGCCAGCGCCTGGGAAAGCCTCCGCCGCACCGCCCTGCCCGCCGCGCTGGCCGGCTTGGAGGCGGGCGAACCCCTGCGCGTCTGGTGCGCCGGCTGCTCCACCGGCGAGGAGGTCTACTCCGTCGCCATCCTGCTGGCGGAGGCGCTGGGCCGCCGCCGCGGCGAGCAAGAGATCAAGATCTTCGGCACCGATGTGGACGAGCTCGCCGTCCAGCGCGCCCGCGCCGGCCTTTACCGCCCGGAGCAGCTCCGCCGCCTGCCCCGCGCCTGGCGCAACCGCTACTTCACCGGTCCCGGCCACTGCCAGGTGGCGCTCGAGCTGCGCCACTGGACCGTGTTCGGCCGCAGCGACCTGCGCTACGATCCCCCCATCGCCCACGTCCGCCTGCTGCTCTGCCGCAACGTGCTCATCTACTTCGACCCGACCATGCAGACCGAGGTGCTGGCCCGCCTGCACTTCGCCCTCGAACCCGGCGGCGTGCTCTTCCTCGGCCGCTCCGAGTCGGTGGCCGGCCACGCCGCCCGTTTCCGCGCGCTGCATCCGCGCTGGCGGCTGTTTGCCGCCCAGGGGCCGCGCGCCGTGTTTCCGGTGTTGGCCACCCCGCCCCCGCCGCCCCCACCCGCCCCCTCCCTGCCCATCGGGGAGAACGAACTGCAGTTCGCCTATGAGGAGCTGCAGGCCACCAACGAGGAACTGCAGTCGGCCAACGAGGAGTTGGAGACCATGAACGAACAGTTGCAGTCCAGCAACGAGGCCGTGCTCACCTCGGTGGAGGAACTGCAGTCGCTCAACGAGGCCCTGGCCGCCACCAACCGCGAGCTGGCCGCCCGGCAAGGCGTGTTGGAGCGCATGCAGCAGCAGCACATCGCCACGCTGGAGCGGCTGCCCTGGCCGGTGCTGGTGCTCGACAACTCCGGCCGGGTGGGCTTCTGGAACCGCCGCGCCCAGGCCCAGTTCCACCTGCCCCCGCCCGGCGGCCGGACCCTTGGCCTGCGCCAAGTGGGCTTGCCCGCCGCCACCTGCCTGGCCTTGCGCCGCCAGCAGCAGCGGCTGTTGCGCGGGGGGCTGGCCTCGGCGCGCCTCCGCCGCCCCGGCTTGACCTTCCACTTGGCTCCGCTGATGGGCGTGCTCGAGCCGGGCCAGGAGGCCCAGCGCCAGGTGCTGGTGATCTGCGAGCCGTCGCCGCTGCGCCCTGCCTGACCGGCCCGCCTCCCGCCCTCCGGCACCGCTCGCGGGGGTCGCGCCGCTTTGCCTGCTGGCAAAACCGGCGCGAAAGGCTGCGAGCCGGGGCCCCCAAGCCGCTTGCGGCTTGGGGTGGTCGTAATTCCGCAGGGGCAGACGCGCCAGTGGCGCGTCTGCGCCCCCGGGAAGCGAATGCGGCGCGGCCCCAGCGAGGCGCAGCGCCGACTTGGGGCCATGGGGCCCCCGAGTCGGCGCGAGCATGCCGCCCCGCGCATCTACAGCGGGGCGGCTCACCAGCGGGACGCGCGCCGCACCGGCCTGGCGCTGCTACAGCCGGGCCGGGCAGGCGCGCTGGGGCCCGCGCCCACCATTTTGGTGGAGCTGAGGGGGTTCGAACCCCTGACCTCTTCCATGCCATGGAAGCGCGCTTCCAACTGCGCCACAGCCCCACTCCCGATCTATTGTGCCACACCCGCCGCGCAACTGTATAATCGGACGTGCGCTACATCTTCGTCACCGGCGGCGTGGTTTCCTCTTTGGGAAAGGGTCTGGCCGCCGCCTCCATCGGCGCCCTTTTGGAAAGCCGGGGATTGCGCATCGCCCTGCTCAAGTTCGATCCCTACCTCAACGTCGACCCCGGCACCATGAGCCCGTTCCAGCACGGCGAGGTGTTCGTCACCGACGATGGCGCCGAGACCGATCTCGACCTCGGCCACTACGAGCGCTTCACCTCCGCCCCCCTCAGCCGCGCCAACAACGTCACCGCCGGCCGCATCTACGAGACCATCTTGGCCAAGGAGCGGCGCGGCGACTTTCTCGGCAAGACGGTGCAGGTCATCCCCCATGTGACCAACGAGATCAAGGACGCCATCCGCAAGCTGGCCCAGGGCGGGGAAGCGCCCCCGCCGGATGTGGTCATCGTCGAGATCGGCGGCACCGTGGGCGACATCGAGTCGCTGCCCTTCCTCGAGGCCATCCGCCAGATGCGGCAGGAGGTGGGGCGGGAGAACGCCCTCTTCATCCACCTCACCCTGGTGCCCTACATCGCCGCCGCCGGCGAGCTCAAGACCAAGCCCACCCAGCACTCGGTGCGCGAGCTGCGCGAGATCGGCATCCAGGCCGACATCGTGCTCTGCCGCTCCGACCGCCCCCTGCCGGCGGAGATGCGCGCCAAGATCGCGCTGTTCTGCAACGTGGCCGAGGAGGCGGTCTTCACCGCCCTCGACGCCGCCAGCATCTACCAGGTGCCGGTGCTGCTGGGCGAGCAGGGGCTGGACGCGCTGGCGCTGCGCTACCTCCACCTCCCCGCCCCCGCCAGCGACCTGCGCCCCTGGCGCGAGCTCGTCGCCCGGGTGGAGCATCCCCGCGCCGCGGTGCGCATCGCCGTGGTGGGCAAGTACGTCGAGTACGAGGACTCCTACAAGAGCCTGAAGGAGGCGCTGGTGCACGCCGCCCTCTCCCACTACGCCCAGCTGACGGTGGATTGGGTGGAGAGCGAGAGCCTGGAGGGGGCCGGCGGCGAGGACGCGGTGCGCGCCGCCGCCGCCGCCCGCCTGGCCGGCGCCGACGGCGTGCTGGTGCCGGGCGGCTTTGGCCAGCGCGGCATCCCCGGCATGCTCAACGCCATCCGCTACGCCCGCGAGACCGACACCCCCTTCTTCGGCATCTGCCTGGGCATGCAGTGCGCGGTGATCGAGTACGCCCGCCACGTCTGCGGCCTGGCCGACGCCAACAGCTCGGAGTTCGACCCCGCCACCCCCCACCGCGTCATCTACAAGCTGCGCGAGCTGCTGGGGGTGGAAGAGATGGGCGGCACCATGCGCCTGGGCGCCTGGCCCTGCCGGCTCGAGCCCGGCTCGCGCGCCGCCGCCGCCTACGGCGCCCTGGAGATCAGCGAGCGCCACCGCCACCGCTACGAGTACAACCGCGACTACGAGCCCCGCCTGCTCGCCGCCGGGTTGGCCATCACCGGCTCCAGCCCCGACCGCACCTACGTCGAGGTGGTCGAGATCGCCTGCCATCCCTGGTTCCTGGGCTGCCAGTTCCACCCCGAGTTCAAGTCGCGCTCACTCGCCCCCCACCCCCTGTTCCGCGACTTTGTCGGCGCCGCCCTGGCCCAGCGCGCGGGCGCGGCCGCGGCCGAGGCCGCCGGCGCGCGGACGGTCCGCCCGTGAGCCCCACCCCCGCCGATCCGCTGTTCCTCGTCGCCGGCCCCTGCGTCATCGAGAGCGAGGCCCACGCCCTGCACATGGCCGCCGAGATCGCCCGCCGCGCCCAGGCGCGCGGCCTGCGCTACTACTTCAAGGCCAGCTACGACAAGGCCAACCGCAGCAGCGCCGCCGGCTTCCGCGGCCCCGGCCTGCGCGAGGGGCTGCGCATTCTGGCCGAGGTCAAGCGCCGCTTCGGCCTGCCCATCCTCACCGACGTGCACCAGGTCGGCGAGGTGGGCCCCGCCGCCGAGGTTGCCGAGGTGCTGCAGATCCCCGCCTTCCTCTGCCGCCAGACCGACCTCATCCAGGCCGCCGCCCGCAGCGGCCGCGTGGTCAACATCAAGAAGGGCCAGTTCATGGCCCCCTGGGACATGCGCGGCGCGGTGGACAAGGCCCGCGCCGCCGGCGCCGGCGAGGTCTGGCTCACCGAGCGCGGCGCCAGCTTCGGCTACAACAACCTCGTGGTGGACATGCGCTCCCTGGCCATGCTGGCCGAGTTGGGCGCGCCGGTGGTGTTCGACGTCACCCACAGCCTGCAACTGCCCGGCGCCGTGCCCGGCCCCGCCGGCGCCAGCAGCGGCGGCATGCCGCAATACATCGAGCTGCTCGCCCGCGCCGGGGTCGCCGCCGGCGTGGACGGCCTCTTCCTCGAGGTCCACGACCAGCCTGCCCGCGCCCTCTCCGACGGCGCCAACGCCCTGCCCCTGGATCGGCTCGACGGCCTGCTCGATCAGGTGCTGGCGATTGACCGCCTGCTCAAGCCGGCACGCGGGTGACGTTCTCGGCCTGCGGCCCCTTCTTGCCCTCGGTGATGTCGAACTCCACCTCGTCGCCTTCCTGCAGCGACTTGTAGCCCTCTTGGGTGATCGCCGAATAGTGGACGAAGACGTCATCGCCGCCGTCGCGCCCAATGAACCCGTAGCCCTTGACGTTGTTGAACCACTTCACTTTTCCGCGGTTTCGTGCCAATGGTCGTTCCTCCCCTGGGAAGCGGCTCTCGCAGCGGTACGCCGCGCCGCCGTAGCGCATCCTATTGTGACAATTCTGGAAGCGCGGGCCAGCCCTGTCAAGTGGCGGGGCGGAGGCGCTCGTAGTGGTGGGCCAGGGCGAGCAGGCGGCCCTCCTCGAAGGCGGGGGCGATGAACTGCACCCCCACCGGCAAGCCCTCCGCGCGGCCGCAGGGCAGGGAGATGGCCGGCAGGCCGGCGAGGTCGGCGGGGACGGTAAAGATGTCGGCGAGATACAGTTCCAGCGGGTTGGCCGACTTCTCGCCCAGCTTGAAGGCGGGCGTGGGCGTGGTCGGGGTGCAGATCAGGTCCACCGCCTGGAAGGCGCGCTGGAAGTCCTGGCTGAGCAGGGCGCGCACCTGCTGCGCCTTGCGGTAGTAGGCGTCGTAGTAGCCGGCGCTGAGCACGTAGGTGCCGAGCAGGATGCGGCGCTTGACCTCGGCGCCGAAGCCCTGGTCGCGGGTCTGGCGGTACATGTCGGCCAGCGCGTCGGCGCCGGCGGCGGGGCGGGCGCGCAGGCCGTAGCGCACCCCGTCGTAGCGCGCCAGGTTGGAGCTGGCCTCGGCGGTGGCCAGCACGTAATAGACGGCGATGGCGGCGTCGTTGCGCGGCAGGCTGATCTCCACCATCCGGCAGCCGGCCCGCTCCAGCGCGGCCAGCGCGGCGCGCACCGCCGCCGCCACCCCGGGGGCGATGCCGGGGTGGCCAAACACCTCCTTGGGCACGCCGATGCGCAGCCCCTGCACCGGCTGCTCCAGCCCGGCGACGTAGTCCGGCACCGCCACCGCCGCGCTGGTGGCGTCGAGCGGATCGCGCCCGGCGATGGCCTGCAGCACCCGGGCGGCGTCCTCGGCCGAGTTGGCCAGCGGACCGACGTGGTCGAGCGAGGAGGCGAAGGCGGCCAGGCCGAAGCGCGACACCCGCCCGTAGGTGGGCAGCAGCCCCACAATCCCGCAGAACGCCGCCGGCTGGCGGATGCTGCCCCCGGTGTCGGTGCCCAGCGCCGCCACCGCCAGCCCCGCCGCCACCGCCGCCGCCGAGCCCCCGCTGGAGCCCCCCGGCACCCGGTCCAGCGCCCGTGGATTGCGCGTCGGCCCGTAGGCCGAGTTCTCCGTGCTCGAGCCCATGGCGAACTCGTCGCAGTTGGTCTTGCCCACCACCACCGCCCCGGCCGCCTCCAGCCGCGCCACCGCGGTGGCGTCGAAGGGCGGCACGTAGCTCTCCAAAATGCGCGAGCCGCAAGTGGTGCGCACCCCCCGGGTGGAGAGCACGTCCTTCACCGCCACCGGCACCCCCGCCAGCGGCGGCAGCGGGTCGCCGCGCTCCGCCAGCGCGTCCATGCGCGCCGCCTGCGCCAGCGCGCGCTCGCGGCACAGGGTCAAATAGGCGTGCACCTCGCCGTCGCCGCTGGCGATCTTCTGCAGGCACTGCTCCGCCAGCCCGGTGGCGGTGGCGTGGCGCTCGGCGATCGCGGTGCGGATCTGTTCAATCGTCATGGCGTGGCCGTCGGTCCCGCCTGCTCAGCCCAGGATTTTGGGCACCTCGAACATGCCGTCGCGCTGGGCGGGCGCGTTGGCCAAGGCCTCCTCGGCGCTGAACCAGGGCTGCACCGTGTCCGCGCGCAGCGGCGTGTCCGCCACCAGCGCCTGCGCCATCGGCTCCACCCCGCTGGTCTCGATCTGCTGCAGTTGCGCAATATAGTCCAGTATGGCCTGCAGGTCGCGCTGCATGGCCTCCGCCTCGGCCGGGGTGAGGTCGAGCTGGGCCAGTTGGGCGATCGCCGCCAGGTTCATGATTCGATCTCCAGGCGCCGCACCCGGCCTCCGCCCAGCATCTGGTCGAGGCTGCGGCACAGCTCGGGGGCGATGCTGGCGAGCTGGCGGCGGGTGGCCTCGTCCTGCGCCCGCACCGCCAGCGTCCCCTCGCGCAGCCCGACAAAGCCCGCCCGCGCCGCCCAATGCGGGCCCGCCGCCAGCGTCCAAGCCAGCGCCGGCCCCAGCTCCGCCGGTAACTCCGCCCCCGGCTGCGGGGTTTGGGCCAAGATGTCGCGCAGGCGTTCCATGGTGTCCCCTTATAGTAGCGCGGCGGTGGTATTCTGGAGGGGCACGATGCAACGAAACCTTGAGATCCTGCTCGAGATCCAGGCGTTGGAGCAGCGGCTGCGGGAGCTGGACGCCGAAATCGCCGCCCTCCCCCGCCGCGTTGCCGCCATTGAAGCCAAACTGACCGGCACCCAACAGGCGCTCGAGCGCGCCCGCGCCGCCCACGCCGGCGGCCAGAGCGAGCGCCGCCAGGTGGACCGCGAGATCGAGTCGCTGCGCGCCAAGATCGACAAGATCCGCAGCCACTCCGGCGAGGTCAAGACCAACCAGGAGTACAAGGCCCTGCTCGACGAGATCGCCTTCGCCGAGGCCCAGATCGGCAAGCACGAAGAGCGCCTGCTCGAGGTCATGGAGCAGGCCGAGGGGCTGGAGCGGCAAGTGGCCGAGGCGGAGACGGTGCTGGCCGGCCAGAAGCGCGAGGTCGAGCAAGAAGCCGCCGCCGCCGCCGCCCGCACCCTGCAGGACCAGGCCGAGCGCCAAAAACTGGTGCTGGAGCGCGACCGCCTCCGCGCCCTGGCCGAGCAGGACTGGCTGCGCCGCTTCGACCGCGTGCTGCGCATGCGCGGCCAGGCCCTGGCCATCGTGGACCGCGAGGCCTGCTCCGGCTGCCGCGTCCGCCTGCGCCCGCAAATCTTGCAGGAGATGGCCGCCCAAGCCGAGCGCCTGTTCGTTTGCGAGAGCTGCGGCCGCATCCTCTATCTCGAGGAAGTGGCCATCAGCCACAAGCCCTAGCCCGTCCCTCTCCGTCCGCCATGGCTTCCCTCATCCTCCGCATTGATGGCGGCTCGCGCGGCAACCCCGGTCCGGCCGCCTACGGCGTGGTGGTCAGCGACCCCAGCGGCGCGGTGATCGAGCGCCTGCGCGCCAGCGTCGGCATCCAGACCAACAACTACGCCGAGTACTGCGGCCTGCTCGCCGGCCTGCGCTACGCGGTCGAGCGCCAGGCGCGCCAGGTGCGCGTCTACGCCGACTCCCAGCTCCTGGTGCGCCAGATGCAGGGCCGCTATGCGGTCAAGAGCCCCAACCTGCTGCCCCTCTACCAGGAGGCCCGCCGCCTCGCCCGCCTCATCCCCGACTTCGCCATCGCCCACGTCTACCGCGACGACAACGCCGAGGCCGACCGCCTCGCCAACCTGGCCATGGACGAGGCGCGGGGATGAGCGCCCCCGCGCCCGGAACCCTCTACATCGTCGCCACCCCCATCGGCAACCTCGAGGACCTCACCCACCGCGCCGCCCGCGTGCTGGGCGAGGTGGACGTGGTCGCCTGCGAGGACACCCGCCACAGCCGCAAGCTGCTCGACCACTACGGCATCCACCGCCCCCTGGTCAGCTACTACCGCGAAAACGAAGCCGCGCGCGGCGAGGAGCTGCTGCGGCGGCTGCAAGCCGGCGACAACGTGGCCCTGGTCTCCGACGCCGGCACCCCGCTGCTGTCGGATCCGGGCGCGCGCCTGGTGGCGCGGGCGGTCGGGGCCGGCATCCGCGTGGTGCCGCTGCCCGGCGCCTCGGCCCCGCTTGCCGCCCTGATGGCCTGCGGCATCTGGGGCGAGGCCGGCGAGCCGGTGGCGTTCTTGGGCTTCCCCCCCGCCCGCGCCGGCGCCCGCCGCACCTGGCTGGAGGGCTGGCGCGGCTTTCCCGGCGCCCTGGTGCTGTTCGAATCCCCCCACCGCCTGGTGGCCTCCCTCGCCGTCCTGGCCGAGGTGTTGGGCCCGGAGCGCCCGCTGGTGGTGGCGCGCGAGCTGACCAAGCTGCACGAGGAGTTCCTGCGCGGCCCCGCCGCCTCCCTCGCCGCCCGGTTCGAGCAGCGCGCCCAGGCCTCCCCCCTGCGCGGCGAGTTCACCCTGGTGGTCGGCCCCGCTCCCGCCGCCGCCCCCGCCGCCGCCCCTCAGCCCCCTCCGCCCGCGATGACCCGCGCCCAGCTCAAGCAGTGGGCCCGCGCCCAAGGCTGGTCCCGCAGCGAGGCCTACCGCCGCTGGCAGCAACTTCGGGGTACTATTAAAGACTGACGGGGGGTGATTGTATTGGCGGAAGTACGCCTGCAAGAAGGCGAATCGTTGGAAAACGCCCTGCGCCGCTTCAAGCGCAAGGTGCAGCAGGAAGACATCATCAAGGAGGTCAAGCGCCACTCCTTCTACCTCAAGCCGGGGGAGAAGATGCGTTTGAAGCAAGCCTTGGCGCGCAAGCGCAACCGCAAGAAGGCCCGCCGCGAAGGCGGCGAGTAGGCCCGACCCCAGCCGGGCCAGGCGGGCGAGCCTCCAGGGCTCGCCCCCTGGCCCCGCTTTTTTGGGGGGCTCTAGTTGGCGAAGGTGGTGCTCGCCAAGGCGCTCTCGATCGAGGCCAGCGAGCAGCCCTGCCGCCCGAACTCGATGGCGGCGCGGGTGGCCGACTCCGGCGAGATGCCGTAGCCCCGGCCGGTCAAGAAGGCGCGAATGATCTCGCTGGCGCCACAGTAGTCCGGTCCCATCTGCAACAGATGTCCGCGCAGGCTTTCCAGCTCTTCCCGATCCCAGTGGATGGTCATGGCGGCCTCCTTCATGCCCTATAGATTCACCTGCCCTGGTTTACGTTTCAGAATCGGATTTGGTTGCGGGGTATACTGAAACCTCTTCCCATGCCCCGCTTGCAACCCCCCAAAGTGCGTTCCACCACGGTGCTCAGCGTGCGCTCCCGCGGCAGCGTGGTGCTGGCCGGCGACGGCCAGGTCACCCTCGGCGATGGCGTGATCAAGCATCACGCCCGCAAGATCCGCCGCCTCTACAACAACAAGATTCTGGCCGGCTTCGCCGGTTCCACCGCCGACGCCTTTTCCCTCTTCAGCCGCTTCGAGACCAAGCTGGAGCAGTTCCACGGCAACCTCAGCCGCGCCGCGGTGGAGTTGGCCAAGGATTGGCGCACCGACCGCGCCCTGCGCCACCTGGAGGCGCTGCTGGTGGTGAGCGACGCCACCGCCACCTTCCTGCTCAGCGGCCAGGGCGACGTGATCGAGCCCGACGACGGCGTCTGCGCCATCGGCTCCGGCGGCCCCTTCGCCCTGGCGGCGGCGCGGGCGCTGCTGCGCCACACCGAGCTGCCCGCCCGCACCGTCGCCGAGCAGGCCCTGGGCATCGCCGCCGATATCTGCATCTACACCAACCACGACCTCACCATCGAGGAGTTGGCCCCCGCCGAACCCGGGGCGGAGGCCTAGCCCATGGCCCTATATCTCCCCACCGAGGCAGAAGAAGAGGCGCCGGCGCTGGACGAGCTCACCCCGCGCGAGATTGTCGCCGAGCTGGACAAGCACGTGGTCGGCCAGCCCGCCGCCAAGCGCGCCGTCGCCGTCGCCCTGCGCAACCGCATGCGCCGCCAGAAGCTCGCCCCCGAGCTGGCCGAGGAGGTGATGCCCAAGAACATCATCATGATCGGCCCCACCGGGGTGGGCAAGACCGAGATCGCCCGCCGCCTGGCCCGGCTGGCCAACTCCGCCTTCCTCAAGGTCGAGGCCTCCAAGTTCACCGAGGTGGGCTACGTCGGCCGCGACGTGGAGAGCATGATCCGCGACCTGGTGGAGATCGCCATCGACATGGTGCGCGAGGAGAAGCTCGACGAGGTGGGCGACAAGGCCGAGCAGAACGCCGAGGAGCGCCTGCTGGAGCTGCTGCTGCCCCCCTCGCCCCCGCCCCCGCCCGCCGACGCCGCCCCCGCCAAGGAACTCGGCTTCGGCCCCGGCGCCGAGTCCCGCCCCGCCCCCCCGCCCCCCGACAGCAAGACCCGGGAAAAGCTCCGCCAGCAGTTGCGCGAGGGCAAGCTCGACGACAAGCTGGTCGAGATCGAGGTGCGCGAGCGCAACTTCCCCAGCTTCGAGTTCATCTCCAACCAGGGCATCGAGGAGATGGACATCAACATCAAGGACCTGCTCCCCAACCTCTTCGGCCCCAAGACCAAGAAGCGCAAGATGAAGGTCTCCGAGGCCATGGACTACCTCAGCCAGGAGGAGGAGCAGCGCCTGGTGGACATGGACCAGGTCACCCGCACCGCGGTGGAGCGGGTCGAGCAAAACGGCATCATCTTCCTCGACGAGATCGACAAGATCGCCGGGCGCGAGGGCGGCCACGGCCCCGACGTCAGCCGCGAGGGGGTGCAGCGCGACATCCTCCCCATCGTCGAGGGCACCACGGTCAACACCCGCTACGGCATGGTGCGCACCGACCACATCCTCTTCATCGCCGCCGGCGCCTTCCACGTCGCCAAGCCCAGCGACCTCATCCCCGAGCTGCAGGGCCGCTTTCCCATCCGGGTGGAGCTGGACTCGCTCACCCTCAACGACTTCGTCCGCATCCTCAAGGAACCCAAGAGCGCCCTCATCAAGCAGTACACCGCGCTGCTCGAGACCGAGGGCATCCACCTCAGCTTCACCGACGAGGCGCTGCAGGAGATCGCCAGCCTGTCGGCGCGGGTGAACGAGGCCACCGAGAACATCGGCGCCCGCCGCCTGCACACCATCATGGAGCGGGTGCTGGACGAGATCTCCTTCGCCGGCGGCGAGGCCACGGAAAAGAACATCGTCATTGACGCCGCCTACGTGCAGCAGCAGCTGGAGAGCATCGTCAAGGACCAGGATTTGTCGCGCTACATCCTCTAGGATGAAGCCCCCCACCGCAACCCTCCCCGGGCGCCTGCTGGCGGCGGCCGCGGCGCTGCTGGGCCTGGCCGGCTGCGCCCAGATGGGCCCGGTGCTGCCGCCCAGCTCCGGGCTGCCGCGCCCGGTGAACGACCTGGTGGTGCGCCGCCGCGGCGCGGCGGTGGAGCTGGGCTGGACGCCTCCGACCGCCACCAGCGACGGGGTGGGGTGGCGGGGGCCGGTGCGCTACAACCTCTGCGCCTGGCCGGGGCTGGAGCGCGGCCGCCGCCCGGCGCCCTCGGTGGCGCTGCCGGGCACGGTGCCCGCCCCCCCCCAGATCCCCTCCCCCCCGCCGCGGGTGCGGGGCGGGGCCGAGACCCCCGCCGGCGCCATCATGCCCGCCTGCCCCCGCCTGCTCCATCTCGGCGCCGCCGCCCCCGGCGTCACCGTTCCCCTGCCCGGGCTCGGCTTCGGCGGCGGCTTCGCCACCCTGGCCCTTTATGCCCTCAACCCCCGCGGCCAGGGTGCGGGCTGGTCCAACGCCGCCGTGGTGGCGCTCACCCCGGTCGGCCCCCCGCCCGCCTTCGCCGCCGCCCGCAACACCGCCGCCGGCGTCGCGCTGAGCTGGGCCCGGCCCCGTCCCCCGCTCGATCGCGTCATGATCTACCGCGACGGCGTGCTGCTGGCCGCCCTGCCGCCCGCCGCCACCGCCTTCCTCGACCGCAGCATTGCCTGGAACCGGCGCTATCAGTACTGGCTGCGCAGCGGCGCCGGCGCCGGCGCCGCCGCGGTCGAGAGCCCCGATTCCCGCCACTTGGCGGTCTTCACCGCCGACGTCTTCCCCCCTCCCGTCCCCGCCGGCCTGCAGGCCGTGGCCGGCCCCGCGGGCGTGGATCTCTCCTGGAATGCGGTCGCGTTCCACAACTTGGCCGGCTACAACGTCTACCGCCAACTCCCCGGCGCCTCCGCCTGGCAAAAGCGCAACCCCGTCCCCCTGCCCACCCCCGTCTTCCACGACGCCGCCGCCCCCGGCGCCCTCTACGCCGTCTCCGCCGTGGACGCCCGCGGCAATGAGAGCCAGCGCAGCGCCCCTATCGCGGTGCACTAATTGCCGCCGGGTGTGCGATATGGGGCACGTTTCCCCGCTCGCGGCGGCTAGGCTTGTACTTTTGAGAGTTGCTCCGATGAAGGCCTTCCTGCGTTCCCGTAGATTTGCCTGGGTGTGCGTGCTGCTGTTGGCCCTGCTGCTGCGCGCCCGCTCCGCCTCCGCCTACTCGGTGCTCTCCCACGAGGAGTTGGTGGATCTGCTCTGGCAGGGGCAGATCCAACCGCTGCTGATGGGCCGCTATCCCGCGCTCACCCCTGTGCAACTGAACCAGGCCCACGCCTATGCCTACGGCGGCGCGGTGATCCAGGACCTGGGCTATTACCCCTTCGGCAGCGCCTTCTTCAGCAACCTCATGCACTACGTGCGCAGCGGCGAATTCGTGATGGAGTTGATTCGCCAGAGCCAGAGCCCGGACGAGTTCGCCTTCGCCCTGGGCGCGCTCTCCCATTATGCCGGCGACACGGTGGGGCATCCGGACTCGGTCAACCAGGCGGTGGCGATCGAATACCCCAAGCTGCGGGCGCGCTACGGCAAGTACGTCACCTACCCCGAGGACCGCGTTGCCCACTTGAAGACCGAGTTCGGCTTCGACATGGAGCAGGTGGCGCTGCACCGCTACGCCCCCCAGCAATATCACGACTTCATCGGCTTCCAAGTCTCGAAGGCGCTGCTGCAACGGGTGTTTCCCCTTGTCTACGGGCTGCCGCTGGCCACCGTGCTGCCCAACGACAATCTGGCCATTGGCACCTTTCGCTGGAGCGTCAGCCAGGTCATTCCCGAGATGACCCAGGTGGCGCTGCAGGTGCACGGGAAGGACATGATGCGCGAGGACCCCACCTTCGCCAAGCGGAAGTTCCTCTATCGCTTGTCGCGCGCGGACTATGTAAAAAGCTGGGGCGGAGACTATCAGCGGCCGGGGTGGGCCACCCGCCTGCTGGGCTTGCTGGTGCGCCTACTGCCCAAGGTGGGGCCGCTGCGGGCCTTGGCCTTCAACGCGCCCACCGCCCAGACCGAGAACCTCTACATCCAGAGCATCAACGCCAGCGTGGACCAATACCGCAAGTTCTTGGCAGCGGTGGGAACGGACACGCTGATGCTTCCCGACGACGATCTCGATGATGGCAAGCTTGCGGGCCGCGGCGAATCCACCCTCGTCGACGCCACCTACTGCCAATGGCTGAGCGCGCTCGCCGCCAGCCACTACTCCAGCACCGACCAGGCGCTGCGGGCGAATCTCCTGCGCTTCTACGCCGGCCTCGCCGCCGAGCCGGCCGCGGCCCGGGATCGCAAGGCGCGCGCCGCGGCCTTGTCGAATCTCGCCCAACTCCGCCGGCAGACGGTCCTGATCTACTGAGCGCAGCGCCGACTTGGGGCCACGGGGCCCCCAAGGCGGCGCGAGCATGCCGCCCCGCGCGGTTACAGCGGGGCGGCTCACAAGCGGGACGCGCGCCGCACCGGCCTGGCGCTGCTACAGCCGGGCCGGGCAGGCGCGCTGGGGCCCGCGCCCACCAATCGCGGGGGTCGCGCCGCTTTGCCTGCTGGCAAAATCGGCGCGAAAGGCTGCGAAATTCCGCAGGGCGGCCCGCCCCCGGGAAACGAATCCGGCGCGGCCGCAGCGAAGCGCAGCGCCGACTTGGGGCCACGGGGCCCCCGAGTCGGCGCGAGCACAAGCGGGACGCGCGCCGCAGGCGCGCTGGGGCCCGCGCCCACCAATGAGCAGAGCGGGCGCCCCCTGCCGGAAATCGAAGCCACGGCTCCACACGGCTCCAAGCGACCAACGGGGGCGACCCGAGTCAGGAGTGGAGCATCCACTCGCGCCGGGGAAGGGCCCGCGGCAGGCGGTCGGACAGGCGTTTGAAGGCCGGATAGGCCGCCACAAACGCCAGGGTGAGGCCGAAACTGATGAACGTGCGGGCGAAATAGCTCCCTCCCAGGTAGCCCGCCTCCAGCCCCAGGATGGCGCCGGCGAGCAGCCCCGCCCCCGCCAGCACGCCCCAGGGCGAGCGCTCCCGCGCCCAGGCCTGCAGCCACAGCCCGGGGCGGAGCAGCAAGGCGGTGCCCGCCACCCCGGCCAGCAGCAGCCAGACGCCGCCCGGGATCCAGATCCCGAAAAACCGCAGCACTAGGCTGTGCAGGATGTAGAACACCAGCGAGTTGGCGCCCCAGAAGCGGATCTCGCCCCAGGGCGGGCGCGGCCGCCGCCCCAGCCAGCGCCGGATTGCGTCCAGCAGCAGGGCGGGGAAGGCCAGCCCCAGCAGCCAGTAGTCCGGGCTCATCCAAAACTTGTTGAAGTCCCAGCCGGCGCGCCCCACCACCACCCCCAGCGCCGCCAGCGCGCTGGCGGCCACCGCCAGCCGCATGCGGGGGCTGGGGTAGCGCTTCAGGTGCGCCCCCATCAGGTAGAAGCTCAGCCAGGGCAGCAAGGGAAACAGCCCCGGGGTCAGGAAAAACGACGACACCCCGCCGTCATGGATTTTCCAATAGAAAACGTGCTGGTTGAGGTAATGGATGGCGAACGGCAGCGGAAACAGCCAAGTCCAGCCCCGCGGCCACAGCCAGCGCAGCCCCAGCATGGCGATCATCGCCATGCCGGCGCTCTGGAACACGTCCGCCTGCCCCAGCGTCCCCTGCACGTAGTTGTTGGCGAAGCCGGCGAAGATCAGGAACAGCCCGTTGGCGGCGATGCGCGCCTCGTCGCCGCGCTCGCGCGAGACCAGGCCCCACAGGTTCATCCCGGTGGAGGTGAAAAACAGCACCGAGCCCATGGTGGCGATGTTCAGCCAGGGGGCGTCGGGGAAGGGCACATGCGCCAGCACCATGAGCAGGCAGGCCAGGCCCTTGAGCAAGTCCACGGCGTGGTCGCGGGCCAACACCACCGGCGAATCCGGAGCGCGCAGGATCAGGGAGGCGGAGACCGACATGGGGGCCTGGCTCGAGCGGAACGCCGCCCCGGGCGCGGGCCGCGGGCCGACGTTGCTACAATCATCACTCATGTCTTCGATGGTTCGCGCGGAAAACGTCACCAAGGTGTACCCGGTGGGCCAAGTGCTGGTGCCCGCCCTGCGGGGCGTGTCGCTGGAGGTGGAAAAAGGCGAGTTCGTCTCCATCGTGGGCGCCTCCGGCAGCGGCAAAAGCACCCTGCTGCACGTGCTCGGCGGCTTGACCCCGCCCACCTCGGGCCGGGTGTACATCGAGGGCACCGAGTACGGCACCCTCTCCGACGGCGGCCGCACCGCCCTGCGCCGCCGCGCCATCGGCATCGTCTTCCAAAAGTTCAACCTGCTGCCCACCCTCGACGCCCTCGGCAACATCGAGATCGCGCGCGAGATCGCCGGCACCCGCGGCCACGACGGTGCCTACCAGGCCAAGCTGATCGAGATGCTGGGCATCGGCGATCGCCTGCGCCACCGCCCCACCCAGCTCTCCGGCGGCGAGCAGCAGCGCGTCGCCATCGCCCGCGCCCTCATCAACCAGCCCCGCATCCTGCTGGCCGACGAGCCCACCGGCAACCTCGACTCCAAAAACTCCGACGCCGTGCTGGCCATCCTGGCGGAGCTGAACCAGGAGCTGGGCCAAACCATTCTGATGATCACCCACAACGCCGCCGCCGCCGCCATCGCCCACCGCACCCTGCACATGCGCGACGGCCTTTTCGTGGACGCCTAGGGCGGCAAGCCCCCATGGAGTTCCTGCTTCACGGCCACGAGTTCAACCTCAAGGGGGCCAACCGCGGCTTCTTCACCACCCGCCTGCGCGCCAACCTCGAACGGCTGCTCGAGGGCTGCGAGTGCCGGGTAGGCATGCGCGGCCTGGGGCTGGTGGTCGCCTGCCCGGACGAGCACGCGGTCGAAGCGCGGCAACGGCTGGACCGGGCCCTGGGGGTGCAGACCATCGTGGCGGGCGAGCGGGTCGCCCCCGATCCCGAGGCCATCGCCCCGGTGGCGCTGGCGATGATCGCCGCCCAGCAGGGCGCGAGCTTCGCCTTGAACGTCCTGCGCCCCGACAAGGCCCTGGCGCTGACCTCCTACGAGGTCGCGGTCCAGGTCGGCCGCCACATCGAAGCCACGCTGGGGCTGCCGGTGGACCTGCGCCATCCCCAGCGCCGCTGCACCATCGTGCTCAGCCGCCAGGGGGCGCTGGTGAGCCGCGCCCCCGAGCCCGGCCCCGGCGGCATGCCGGCCGGCACCGCCGGCCGCCTGCTCGGCCTGCTCTCCAGCGGCTTCGACTCGCCGGTGGCGGCCTACCGCCTCATCCGCCGTGGCGCCCGGGTGATGTTCCTCCATTTCCACAGCACCCCGCTCTCGGGGCAGGGCTCGAGCGTGCCCCCGGTCGAGCGCCTGGCCCGCCAGCTCACCCGCTATCAGCTCTCCAGCCGGCTCTACCTCTGCCCCTTCGAGCCGGTGCAGCGCGCCATCGTGGCCAATTGCCCCAGCCCGCTGCGCGTGCTGCTCTACCGCCGCCTGATGCTGCGCATCGCCGCCGCCCTGGCGCGCGACCTGCATGCCCACGGCCTGGTCACCGGCGACTCGCTCGCCCAGGTCGCCAGCCAGACCGCGCGCAACCTGGAGGCGGTCAGTGCCGCCGTCGCCACCCCCATCTACCGCCCCCTCATCGGCGACGACAAGATCGCCATCCAGGCCGAGGCCCGCCGCCTGGGCACCTTCGACATCTCCGCCGAGGTCAGCGACGACTGCTGCTCCGCCTTCATGCCCCGCAGCCCCTCGCTCGCCAGCAGTCCCGAAGAGTTGGCCGCAGCCGAGCGCGGCCTCGACCTCCCCGCTCTGGTGGCCGAAAGCCTCGCCCGCCTCGAAGTGCGCCGCTACCGCCTCGCCGCCGGCGAAGCGGTCGAAGACCATGGGCGGGACCCGGACGGCGGCTGAGCCCGCGCGCACGGGGGTCATCGGAACTGACGGCCGGCGGATCGGCTACACCACTGCTGGCTCGGGCGCATCACGGAATGCTTCGGGAAGGTCCACGTCGGCGAATTCCAGGTCGGTCGAACCGCGGAGATTGCTTTCCAATTCCAGGCGGTACGGCACTATCAGCTGAAAAAATGCCGACATGTCGCGCGACAGGTCGAACTGCTCATCAACATCGATGGTCTGAATGAACTTCCAATCGGCGGCATCACCCGGCGTTATTTTCAGCCGCTCCATCTTTTCGATGTAGTCGCGGGTTCTCTGTTTGCCGCAGAGTTGGATTGCGATCCGCTTCCCAATGATTCTGGCTTCTCGCTCTGCGGGAATGTGCTCCCATCTAAATCCTGCGGCCTCCAACGTCCTGTCTAGGCTCATCACAACTGCGTGCAATTTCCAGAGTTTCGGTTGGCAGCCAAACTGGACGAAGTGCTGTAGCTCATGCGCGAGCGTCATAGTCAGACCCACATCGTCCTCGCATGCGCTGCGGTGAAGGTAGATCGCGCAATCGAACTCGAACACTCCCTTGTAGTCCGCATGCCCGTGCGCCACATCCGCGCCGACGAGGAGCTCGTACAGATTCTCCGGCAACGATCCCATCATCGTCGTCTCGTTGACCGGAAAATGCAGGCCTCTGTTCGCTGGTGGGTCGAATCCCAGTATTGCCACGTCGCTGTCACTTAGAAAGACCAGCAGCCGCAAATCGGGCAGCGAGCAACCAAAGGCGGCGATCACACTGCTGGCCACCGCGCGGCGGTGCGCCACCACCGCTTCATTCTGCCCGTCCACAATGATCTTCGGCGCCATCGGCACCAGTTTACCCCCCGAACGGGCGGATGCGTTCGCTTTTTGTTCGTGAAGCCGGCGAGCCTCCCGCCCGGTTGGTCCCGGCAACCACCGCTTCGTTCGTCAGCAGGCGTCAAGCCGCCCGGTGGTAGAGTCATGCCATGGCCGAAGTCCTTTCGGTGGCGGCGCTGAAGGTCGTCGCGGACGGCCGCACGCTGGTGGGCGAGCTCAGCTTTTCGGTCGAGGCGGGCGAGTGCCTGGCGATCATCGGTCCCAACGGCGCGGGCAAGACCGTCCTGCTGCGCGCGCTGCTCGGGCTGATGCCCCACACCGGCGAGATCCGCTGGGCGCCGGGGACGCGCCTCGGGTATGTGCCGCAAAAGATCGAGGCCGACCGCCGGCTCCCCATCCACTTCGGCAACCTGCTGGCGGCCAAGGCGGCCTTGATCGGCGCCTCCCAGGCCGAGCGCGAGGCGGTGATCGAGCAGGTCGGCCTGGACGCGCGCCTGCTGTCTACGCCGGTCGGCAAGCTCTCCGGCGGACAGTTCCAGCGCGCGCTGCTGGCCTTCGCCCTGCTGGGCCGGCCCCAGGTGCTGCTGCTCGACGAGCCCACCGCCAGCATTGACCAGCCCGGCGAGGAGCGCATGTACGAGCTGATCCACCGCCTGCAGCACGGCGGCTTGACCGTCATCCTCATCTCCCACGAGCTGAGCGTGGTCTACGGCTATGCCAACCGGGTGCTGTGCCTCAACCGCACCGCGCTCTGCATCGGGCCGCCCAGCGAGATCATGACGCCGGCCGCGTTGCAGCAGCTCTACGGCGCGCCCGCGCGCTTTTACCACACCGAGCACGAGCGCCATGTCTAACCCCGACCTGGCCAACGTCTGGACCATCGTCTTGGGCTGCACCGCGGCGGCGGCGGCCGGCCTGGTGGGCGCCTTTGCGCTGATGAAGCGCACCATCCTCGCCGGCGACGTCATGTCGCACATCACCATCCCCGGCCTCGGCCTGGCGGTGATTTGGAAGATCAACCCGCTGGTGGGCGGCGGCCTGACCCTCCTCGTCGGCATTCTGCTCATCTGGAAGCTGGGTTCGGCCACCGAGCTCTCGACCGAGGCCGGCATCGGCGTGATGTTCGCCACCGCGGTGGCGCTGGGGGCGCTGCTGATGCACTCCAGCGAGGAACTGGTGAACGCATTGTTTGGCGGCTTCGCCAGCGTCTCGGTCGGCTCCTTCGCCTTTGGCATGGCCGCCAGCCTGCTGGTGGCGATCGCCCTCTGGCGCCTGCGCCACCGCCTGATCCTGTCGCTGTTCTCCACTGAGCTGGCCACCGCCAGCGGCGTCAACGTCCAGACCACCAACCTTTGGTTCTTGCTGCTGTTCGGCCTGGCGATTCTGTCGAGCCTGCAATTCCTGGGCGGCCTCCTGGTGGGCGCGCTCATCATCGTGCCCGCCTCGACCGCGCGCCAATTGACCCATTCCCTCGGCGCCTTCCTGGCGGCCTCGGCCCTGCTGGCAGTCGCCGCCATGGCCTCCGGTTTTTTCCTCGCGGCGCGCTACGGTATCGAGCTGGGCCCCACCGTAATCATTTCCGCAGCGGCAATGTTCGCCCTGAGCCTGCTGCCCATCCGGCGATAGCGCCGCCGCGGACGGGTGGCCGGAGCTGGCGGGGGGCGAGCCGCGGGGGAGGGTGATTTCTACAAAATTGTTACATTTGGCGGTCTTCGGGCAATTTTGTGCCGGGCGACATGAGATTTGTAGGAGGGAGGGCTTGACGACCGCCGCACAGCTCGAAGAGACTGCCCCTGGACTGGCTTCACCGGGAGGCGAGATGAGTCTCAGGCAGGCAGGCAGGCAGGCAGGCTTAGGTTAGGGGCCGTCGCCGCTGCCGTGGCGGTGGCGGGATTGGCGGCAGCGCAGGCGCCCACGGGCGGTGCGCCGCCGCAGGGGTATGTGGCCACGGGCCGGGCGGTGGTCTTCACGCCCGGCGGCAGCTTGGGCGGCCCCATCCGCATCGAGGTCTGGGGTTCGCGCCACTGCCGGATCACGATTGACCTCCCTGGCGGGCAGCGCTACCAGCGGGTGGTGAATTACCCCGGGTTCTCGGAGGTTGGGCCGCCCGGGGTGGCGCAGGCACTCCCGCCGGGCGGGCTGGGCGAGAACTGCGATCTGCTGACGCAGGGTCTGTCGTGGGGTGATTTGGCCTCGGGCGGAGCGCTGGCCAGGGATCTCGGACCGTCGCCCGCAGAGGGCGGAGATGCCTCCGCCGGCCACCGCTATCTTGTCTATCGCCCGGCCCCGGCGAACTTTGACGGCAGCGGCGCGGCGCGAATCGCCAAGGCAAGCTCCGTCACGATCGATGTGGACGGCACCACCGGCTTCCCTGAGCGCGCGGTCTTCACCGCGGCCACGGGCCAGACGGTGGAAGACGACTATTCCGGCTACCGTTCCTCCGGCGCGGCACCGTTCGCCTCCCGCGTCGAGCAGCTTGTCAACGGAGAGCGCCGCCTGGTGGTGGACCTCGACCGCCTCGCGGTCCGGCCCGGGTTCACCAGCCAGGACTTCGCCCTGCCGCCCGGCCCACCGCCGCGTGCGCCTCGCCAGGGGGAACGATGAACCCCCTCCAAGCGGCGGTGCGCCGGTCCCTCTTCCCGCTTCTTCTCCTCGCGTGGGCTGTTTCGGCCAGCGGCCAGGGCGTGGTCAACCTGTGGCCGACGCTTGCAGCCACCCAGAACTTCGGCTTCGATCAGGTGGACAACGCCTCGCTGGCGAACTCCTTCCATATTCCGATCATGGCGCGCCAAGGACGTGGCATCTCGCTCTCGCTTAGCCTGAACTACAACAGCCAAATCTGGAGCACGGACAACACTTGGGGATTTCCCTATGGGAGCTGGCAGCCCACCATGAACGGCTACGGGTGGACCGCGCCGATGTTCGGGGAGATCGGCGAGGGGACCGGCTACGTGGGGAGCTGCGGGTACCCGCTCTACGACCCCTATGGCAATTATATTGGCGACGACGGCTCGGTCTCCTTGTACGTCTACCAGTTCTTCTTCGTTGACGCGGGCGGCGTCGTCCATCCGTTTTCGGGCGCGTGGTACAGCGGCAGCAACGACCCCACCACCGACTGCCCGGCGCCGTCGGCCGCGTACACGCAAACCGCCAGCGACAACTCCGGCTACCAGGTCTCCGTCAGCGCCACCGGCGTGCCCTCGGTCACCTCGCCGGATGGGACCCTGATCGACGCCTGGGGCGACCTGACCGACCGCAACGGCAACCAGATCACGGCTCAGACCCGCTACTGCAGTGGCCCAGGAAACCCACTGCCTGCCTGCACGGCCAGCAGCCAAACGATCACGGAGTACTACGACACCTTGGACGGGAGCAACCCGGCGCTGACGGTCGCGAGCAGCTCGGCCTCGCCCGAGCAGCCCACCACCTTCACCTATGCCGGTGCTGGAGGAAACCCGGTGACGGTGACGGAGCAGTTTGAGACCCGGAGCGTCGCCACCAGTTTTGGGTGCTCGGGCACACCGGAGTGGTCCACCAGCAGCGCCAGCTTGCCGAGCGAGCTCGACCTGCCGGACGGCACCAAATACACCTTCACCTACGCCGCGAACGGCCAGTTGGCCAGCGTCACGCTGCCGACGGGAGCCACGATCAACTACGCGCGCGGATACTCCTGCCCATCCGGGGCGGCGTACCTCAGCGAAAGCTTGGCGCGCACCGACACGGTGACCGGCGGAGCTGGCTGGACCTGGAGTGGGAACGCCAGCGTCAGCCACGTCACCGATCCCGACGGCGCTGGGACCGCGTTGGTGTTCGGCGCGGGCGGACTGGCGAGTTCGATCGCCGGGGCCGCCAGCACGGTCTACCTCTGCTACAACGGGGCCAGCCTAAGCGGGAGCGCCTGCAGCTCGACCCCCAACGCCGGCGTCTTCATCAACGAGGATCGGCGCTACACCACCCTCGCCGACACCAACCAAACCGACCTGGCGGACGTGTCCTTGAACTGGCTGGGCAATCCCACCGAGGAGGACGACTACGACTGGGGCCCCGGCGGAGCGCCCGGCGGACTGCTGCGCAAAACGTTGACCACCTATTACGGGGATTTCGATTTTCCCGCCAGCGTCAAGGTGCAGGATGGCGCGGGCAACACCGTGTCGCAGACCACAAACACCTACGATCAGGGCACACCCACGGGCAGCGGCGCCACCCAGCTCACCGCGCCGCCGGGGCTTCGCGGCAACCTCACCACGCAGACGGTGTGGGTCAACCCGTCCAGCTCGCTGACCAAGACCTTCACCTACTACGACACCGGCCAGGTGGATGCGGCCACCGATTTCAACGGTGGCACGACCACCTACAGCTACGGCGCCTGCAACCACGCCTTTCCGACCTCGGTGCAGGAGGCGGTCGCCGGCCTTTCGGTGAGCATGGCCTGGAACTGCAGCGGCGGGGTGAGGACAAGCTACACCGACGAGAACGGCCATGCCGCATACGTCGCCTACGCCGACCCGCACGGATTGTGGCGGCCGAGCAGCACCACCGACGCGGCGGCCAATACCACCAACTTCACCTACACGCCCGCCGCTGGGCCGAGCCCGGCGACGGTCGAGTCGGCCATGAACTTCAACTCCGGCCAATCGGTCTCCGACCAATTGACCACGCTCGACGGCCTGGGCCGCCCCTACTTGTCGCAGACGCGGCAGGGCCCGGCGCTCTCGACCTTCGACTCGGTGCAGACGGTCTACGATCAGGAAGGCCGCCCCCACGAGGTGAGCGCCCCCTATGTGGGCACCGCCTCGGCCACCGCCCCGGGCGGCACCGCGTTCAACGTGACCACCTTTGATAGCGCCGGGCGCACCCACACCATCACCGACGGCGGCGGCGGGGTGACCACCTACGGCTATAATGGCAACGATGTCTCCGTCACCCGCGGGCCGGCGCCAAGCGGGGAGAACACCAAGCAGCGGCAGTTCGAGTTTGACGGCCTGGGGCGGCTGAAATCGGTGTGCGAGGTTACGGCCGCCGCGGGCAGCGGCCCCTGTGGGCAAAGCCACGGCGCCAACGGCTATCTGACGCTCTATGCCCGCAACCCGCTCGGCGCCATCATCCAGGTCACCCAGAACGCGCAGGGAGCCCCCACCCAGAGCCGCAGTTTCAGCTTTGACGGCTTGGGGCGGCTAACGGCGGAGACCAACCCCGAGAGCGGCACCACCCAATACTTTTTCGACAGCGACTCGACCTGCAGCGTGAGCTCGGGTGGCGACTTGGTCCGCCGCGTGGACGCCAGCGGCAACACCACCTGCTACAGCCACGATTCCCTCCACCGGGTCACGCAGATCAGCTACCCCAGCGGCCCCAGCGCCGGAGCCACGCCGACCAAGACTTTCGTTTACGACAGCGATACCGGCATTGCCGTCTCAGGCGCTCCCGGCTACATCGCCTCGAGCCTGGCAGGTCGGCTGGTCGGGGCCTACACCGGGCCCGGCAACGCGCCGGATACCGAAGTAGGGTTCGCCTACGACGCGCTCGGCAGAACCGTCTACACCGCACAGGAGAGCCCCACCTCCGCCGGCTGGCAGGTCTCGACCGAGGCCTATTCCCCCGCCGGCGCGCCGCAGGCATTGGGCTTGCCTGGGGCGCCCGCGATCACCTACGGTCTGGACGGCGAGGGGCGGCCCCAAAGCGTTTCCGTCAGCTCCGGCCAGAACCCGGTAAGCGCCGTAAGCTACAACGTCGCGGGCCAGGCGAGCTCGGTGACGCTGGGCTCCGGCGAGGTGGATAGCTTTACCTTTGACCCGAACACCGGCCGCCCGACCTCGAGTTCGTTTGGACTGGTGGCCGGCGCCTACGACTACGTCAACCTCACCTGGAACGCAAACGGCACGCTGGCCCAAACCGCGCAGACCGACTACCTTGCCAACGCGCCGGACAACCAGACCTGCAACTACACCCATGATGACCTGGGTCGGCTGGCTTCCGTGGCTTGCGCCGGCGGTGTTGCCTGGCAACAGACCTTCGCCTATGATCCATTCGGCAATGTGGTCAAGAGCGGCTCGCAATCGTTTGGCGCGGCCTACAGCAACAATCGCATCTCGACCGACATCAACTTCTCGCCCAACTATGACAGCGACGGCGACCTTCTTGACGACCCGGTGAGCGCCCAGCGCAACGTCAACGCCTTCGACAGCGAAGGCCACGCCGTGATGCTCGAGGGCATCGGGGTCACCTACGATGCGCTCGGGCGGGCCGTGGAGGCGGCCGAGCCGAGCGGTGCGATCGAGTTCCTCTATGGCCCCGACGGGGGTAAACTAGCGGTCATGCAGGGCCAGACGCTGAAGCGGGCCGATATTCCGCTGCCGGGCGGCGGGGAGGCGGT
>Ga0307374_10000716_pt1 | contig 62456 bp, 50 predicted proteins | sample OX3MG_FD_202532 | JGI IMG/M metagenome (GOLD analysis project Ga0307374, IMG submission 202532) | Soil microbial communities from Risofladan, Vaasa, Finland - OX-3 | ecosystem: Environmental > Terrestrial > Soil > Coastal area > Acid sulfate soil | place: Finland: Risofladan, Vaasa | collected... | reverse complement strand
GGCGCAGCGCGCCGCCGACGACGCCGCGCTCGAGCGCAAGCTCGACGCGGTTCCCGCGGAGCCCGGCGTCTATTTGCTGCGCGACCGGGCCGGCGCCAAGGGCGCCGGCCCGGTCGCGGGCCAAGCCCTCGCTAAAGTGCTCGGTAAAGTTTTGTACGTGGGCAAGGCCAAGTCGCTGCGGTCGCGGGTGCGCGCCTACTTCCGCGAAAGCGGTGACACTCGCTTCCAGGTGCGCTTCCTGATGAAGCGCGTCGGCGATTTCGACGTGCTGGTCGCGCGCAGCGAGAAAGAGGCCCTGATCCTTGAGAACAACCTGATCAAGCAGTACCGCCCGCGCTACAACATCCGGCTCAAAGACGACAAGTCGTACCTGAGCGCCAAGATGACCAACCATCCGTGGCCGCGCATCATGGTCACGCGCAAAATCGTGCGTGATGGCGGCAAGTACTTCGGCCCGTTCGGCTCAGCCGACGGACTCCGCGAGACCATCGACGTCATCCGCAAGGTTTTTCCGCTGCGCACGTGCTCGGACGCGGTGTTCCGCAACCGTTCCCGCCCGTGCATCGAGTACCAGATCAAGCGATGCCTAGGGCCGTGCTGCCTGCCGGTGGATCGCGCCGAATATGAGGATCATTTGCATGCCGCGCAGCTGCTGCTCGAGGGACGCAACCTCGAAGTGCTCAAGCAGTTGCGCGAGCGGATGCGCGGACATGCAGAGCGGCTGGAGTTCGAGGAGGCGGCGCGTCTGCGCGATCAGGTGCGCGCGATCGAAAAGACGGTCGAGCGCCAGACCGTGCTGCATCACTGGGGTATCGACCAGGACGTCTTCGGGCTGTATCGCGAGGGTGGCTTTATCGAGGCGATCGTCCTGATGGTGCGCGGCGGCAAGTTGACCAACACGCAGGGATGGAGTTTCCACGATCTCGAATTTGCCGACGAGGACATCCTTGCCGACCTGCTCACGCAATTCTACTCGGGCGCGCGCATCGCGCCGGACGAAGTGATCGTGCCGGTCGCACTGGAGGATGCCGACGTGCGCGCCGAGCTGCTGACCGAGCGGCGCGGCAAAAAAGTCGAGTTCCTGATGCCGCAGCGCGGGGAGAAACTGCGGCTGCTTGAGATGGCGATGGACAACGCGCGTCAGAGCTTTGCCGCGCGCCGCGACAACGAGAACACGCGCGAGCGGATGCTTGAGGAGCTGCGCGCGCGGCTCCATCTGCGCAACACGCCCAAGCGCATCGAGTGCTACGACATCTCCAACTTGCAGGGCTCGATGGTAGTCGGGTCGCAGGCGACTTTTGACGAGGGCGAGCCCCGCAAGGACCTCTACCGCCGCTACCGCATCCGCACCGTCGAGGGCCAGGACGACTTCGCCAGCATGTACGAGGTGTTGAGCCGGCGGCTCAAGCGCGCGAGTGCCGAGGGCGAATATCCCGACTTGTGGGTCATCGACGGCGGCAAGGGTCAACTTAATGTAGCACTTGAAGTATTGCGGGAGGCCAGGCTGCTCGACCAAATCGACGTGGTCTCGCTCGCCAAGCAGCACGTGCTCAACGATCCGCGCGAGCGCGTCGTGGTCAAATCCGAGGAGCGGGTGTTCCTGCCCAATCGCAAGGACCCGATCGTGCTGCCGCGGAATTCGACCGCGCTCTTCCTGCTGGTGCGCATCCGCGACGAGGCCCATCGCTTTGCGATCACCTATAACCGCGAACTGCGCCGGCGCTCGCGGCTGCGCTCGGTGCTTGACGACATCGAGGGTATCGGACCGGTCCGCCGTCGTGCGCTGCTGCGCCATTTCGGAAGTCTCAAGCGGATTCGCACGGCGAGCGCCGACGAGATAGCGGTGGTGAAAGGGATGAATCGGGAGCTAGCGGCCGAGGTGCGGCGCTATCTCGACACGATGGGCGCGATGCTCGAGGAGCAGGAGCGCGCCGAGGCGGCCGAGGAAAACGCGGCCGTCGCCGCCGCCGACAACGCCACCGATGACGCGCAGTTGAAACTGATACCTGCGCCATCGCCCCCGGACCACGCGGGCACTCCCGGCGATTCCGACTGATGTGTACGCCGGTTAAGAGCAGCGGCGGTCAAAAATCACCGCGAACGGGTTCTGTTCGGTGTGAAATAGCCAGCTCCTGAGCGCATCGCCTTGACCATCCGCATCACAATGATGCGTGGAATCCTTGTTCGCGACTCGCAACGGCGCGATGCGCACGTTGGCGGCCGCAGCCGCCGCCGACGCGCCGACCGTGGCGTTCGTCCGCGTGCCGCCGGCGACGCTTACCGCCTCGCGCGCGCCGCCGGCGTATGCGCCCCTTTCGCGCGGCGTGCTGCTCGAAATCGCGCCGATTTACCTGGTGGCGTCCGCGATCCTCTCTGGCGACGCACTCGGCGTATGCTGTTTCGCGGCGCCGCTATGGCTCGCCGCGATGCTCGCGATTGTGGCTGCCGCGCTTTTCATGCGGCGCGCGGCGTCCACGGCAACCGCTGTCGCGATGGTTGCGATCGCCGCGGCCGTGTCGACGCCGGCGCGCGATACCGTCACGCCGCGCTTCTCAGCCCATAGTATCCGCAATTTTTCCGACGGCGCCGCGGTGACGCTCGAGGGACGAATCAACCGGGCTTCTCAACTATACCCTGACCGCGAGTACGTATTCGTCGATGTCGATCGCGCGCGCGCGGTCGCTGCCGCCCCCAATCTTCAAGCTTCAAGCGGCACGGTTCGCCTGACGATTGTGGGCGAGCGCGAGCAAGTGCGGGTCGGCGACGCGGTCCGGGTCGCAGGCGTGCTGCGCTTTGCGCGCAACTTCGGCGATCCCGGCGAGTTCGATTACGCGGCATATCTCGCGCGGCAGGGAATCGCCGCGACGATGGTGCTGAACGCAAAAAAAAGCACGCGGCTCGCGGTAATCGGCTACCGGCGCGAGTTTCCGGCCTCGCAAATCGCCGCGGTACGCGCGCGAATCGGCGCATTCATCGACGCCAACCTCGTCGGCGAAGAGCGCGCCGAGATGCGCGCCCTGGTGATCGGCGATCGCAGCGGTATCGGAGCGGCGCTGCGTCAGCGGTTCGCGCTGACCGGACTTGCCCACATGCTGGTCATCTCCGGGCTTCATCTGGGATTCGTCGCGGCCGCCGCGTTCAGCCTCGTGCGGTTGCTGATGATGCTCTTCCCCGGGCTTACGGCGCGCGGTTACGCCAACAAGGCGGCGGCACTCGCCGCAGCGCTCGCCGCGAGCGCTTACGCGGCGATCGCGATGCCCCATGTCTCGACCGCGCGAGCGCTGGTGATGGTGCTCGCGTATGCGCTGGCGATAATCGCCGACCGCGCGCGGGCGTTGCTGGCGAGCCTGGCGCTGGCCGCGATCGTGATTTGCCTGGCGCTGCCGGGTTCGACCGCGGACATCGGATTTCAGCTCTCGTTCGCTTCGGTACTCGCGATCGTGCTCGGGATGCGCCGTTTCGCGCCGTGGTGGCGACGGCGGATCGGAATGCACGACACGGCGGAGCATACGCCGGGCGCGAAGCACACGCTCAGTTGGATGCCGCGCGCCGGAGCGGCGCTCGCGGGCTACGTTGCCGTTTCGTTCTGGGCGCTGATGGGCGTCGCGCCGCTGACCGCCTATCACTTCAACCAGTTCTCGGCGGTCGGGGTGATCGCCAACTCGGTGGTCGTACCGATCATGGCGGTCGGCGGAGTTATTTGCGGATTGACGGCGTGCGCGATCGGAATGATCGCGCCGGCGTTGGGCGCGCCGCTGCTGATCGTCGCTGGATGGTCGCTTGCGGCGGGGACGTATCTCGCCGGATGGTTCGCGCGATGGCCGGCCGCGTATTTCCTGATTTTCACGCCGACGCCGCTGGAAATCGCGATCGTCTACGCATTCCTGCTCCTGTGGCTGACGAGGCCGATCGAAGGCGCCTCGATAACCGTGCTGCCGCAATCCTCCGCGAGATCCTCGATCCGCCGGCGCCTCGCATGCTTCGCAATTTTGGCCGTGATCCTGGCGGCGGACGCGGCATGGTGGACGCACGATCGATGGTTCGCGTCCGGCTTGCGCGTCACGTTTCTTTCGGTGGGCGAGGGCGACGCCGCGGTGGTGCGCTTTGCGGGCGGGCGCGTGATGCTGATCGACGCGGGCGGCGCGTGGCCCGGCGGTTTCGACTTCGGCGAGCGCATCGTCGCGCGCTATCTCTGGGGCGAAAAAATCATGCGCGTCGATTACCTGGTGGTGAGCCATCCCGACCTCGACCATTTCGGAGGGATGGCGTTCGTGGCGCGCAATTTCTCGCCCCGCGAATTTTGGATGACCGCCGCGGTCAAGCCCGAGCCGATGTACACGGCGCTGATGGCCGAGGTCGCGGCGGAAAAAATTCCGCTGCGGGTGGTGGACTCGGCGATGCGCCCGCTGATCCTGGGGGGCGCCTCGGTGCGATGTCTCGGTCCGGCTCCGGAGGAGGCAGCGACCAGGGACAATAATCTCTCGATGGTGCTGCGGATCGGCATGGGCGCTCAAGAGGTGCTGTTCACCGGCGACATCGAGGCCGCGGGTGAGCGGGCGTTGCTCGCGCGCACGCCGGCTGCGATGCTCGCCGCGACTGTGCTCAAGGCGCCGCATCACGGTAGCCGGACGTCGTCCTCGAACGCGTTTATTGCGGCGGTGAGGCCGCAGGTGGCAGTGCTCTCGCTCGGCTATCGCAACCGTTTCGGCTTTCCGGCACCCGAAGTCGTCGAGCGTTACGTCGCGGCGGGCGCGCGCGTCTTCAGGACCGACCGCAGCGGCGCGGTCAGCGCGGACTTCGGACAAAATCCGCTCGTGGTGCGCGCGTACAACGATTCGAAATAGCCGCAGTCGCCTATTTTTTCGGCGCCGCCGCGATGTCCATGAGTCCCAGGCGTTCGCGGTCCAGGAATCCCGTCCTGCCGTACTTGCGGACTGACTCCTCGACCTCCTTCATCAACTCGGCCGCCGGCTTTTCCAAATCCATCACCTGCCCGTACGGCTGCTTCGCCTTAAGCCCGGTGTTCCAGTAGGTCTCGCAGCGGTTGCCTTCCGGATCGTAGACGTAAATGCCGATCGCGTTGCCGTGGGAGAGAATCACGTCGAACTTGACGCCACGCTCCTTGAAACGGCGATAAAATCCGAGCACGTCGTCGAGCGAGTCGCATCGAAATGAAACCTGTTGCACCACCCGCGCCTCGGCGCCGACGTTGCGCCCGCGGCATAGCAGCAGTTCGTGATGCTCCTCCTCGGGGCGCGCGCTCATGAAGACCATTCCCAGTTCCGGGTCCTCGTCGGTCACGGTCAACCCGATGATGTCGCGGTAGAAGGCTTTTTCCTTCTCGAGGTCCTCGACGTGCAGACCGACGTGTCCGAGCCTTGCGACCGATGGCGTGGCCATAGCGCTACCTCTCCGGCAAACTGATTGAAGTCTAGACTAGCGCATCGAAGGAAATTCGGGGTAACTGGCCGTCGATATGGTAAAAACGAGTTTGTGACGCTGTCGCGGGCGGAATTTTTGCGCCTGGTTGCGCGCGCGCTCGGCGCCGTGGCGCTCGGCGGCCTCGCAGGCGCTTCGGAGAGTATCGCCATGGAGCAAGCCAACGGCCCGAACGGCCTCAATGCTGTGATGATTTCGCGGCCGATTCCCAAAACCGGCGAGATGCTACCGGTGATCGGGCTTGGCACCTGGCAAACCTTTGATGTCGGCCAAGTCAACAACGATGACGCGGCCGCCCTCGATAACCTGAGCACGGTCCTGCGACTGTTGTTCGACGGCGGCGGCAAAGTGATCGACAGCTCGCCGATGTACGGGCGGGCCGAAGCCGTCGTCGGTGAGTTGCTAGCGAAGATGCACGCGCGCGATCGCGCGTTTCTCGCGACCAAGGTCTGGACCTCGGGGCGCGAGGCGGGAATCGCCGAGATGCGGCGCTCGGCCGAGCTATTGCAGACGCGCGTAATCGACCTGATGCAGATTCACAACCTGGTCGATTGGCGCACGCAGCTTGCGACGCTGCGCAAGATGAAAGAGGCGGGGCAGGTGAGGTACGTCGGGATTACCCATTACACGCCCTCGGCGTTCGGCGACCTCGCGAGCATAATCGAGCGCGAGGAAATCGACTTCGTGCAGTTGCCGTACTCGATCGATCTCCGCGACGCCGAGAAGCGGATGCTGCCGCTCGCGGCCGAGCGCCGCGTCGCAGTCATGGTGAACCGTCCGTTTGGCGGCGGCGGCCTGTTCCGCCAGGTGCGCGGAAAAACCCTGCCACCGTGGGCGGCGGAGTTCGGATGCTCGAGCTGGGCGCAGTTCTTCCTGAAATATATCGTGTCGCATCCGGCGGTGACCTGCGTGATTCCGGCGAGCGCCGAGCCAGCGCATCTGAGCGACGATGTCAAAGCGGGTTATGGGCGGATTCCCGACGCTGCCGAGCGCCGCCGCATGGCCGAGTTCTGGGATTCGATGTGAGGCAGTGGCCGCGCGCGCTGTCGCCTCTCCGGTGTCTGAGGGTGTCGATATGCAAAGTAATCGCTCCGCGTCGATCCTTCACTTCGGCAACCTTCGTTCAGGATGAACAAAAAGGCTCTCTTCTTGTCATCCTGAGCGTCAGCGAAGGTTCTCCGCGTAGCGATGAATCCTCAGGGTTGACGCTTCGTCGCCGGCTGTGGGAAACTTTAACGTTACGACGGGTGTTTTTTACTGACGCGGTCACGTTGTCGCTGGCGTCGTGATGGCCGCGGGCATGGATATCGAATTCTGGAGGCATCGTAATGGCTGAGCAGGCTCAAGCGGTCGATAGTGGTCCGCGTCCGATCGTTCCCTTTCTCAAGCTCGAACCCAAACCGCACCTGATGGGCTCGAAGTGCGGGACCTGCGGTTCGGTCTTTATCGACACCACTCGCATCGCCTGTTCCAAGTGCGGCGCGACCGAGGGCTTCAAGCCCATCGCGCTGTCCGACAAGGGCAAGGTCTACGTCTTCTCGGTCGTGCATCAGTCGTTCCCGGGAATCAAAACGCCTTACATCACGGCGATCGTCGACCTGCCCGAGGGCGTCAGCGTGCGCAGCAACATCATCGACGTCGACCCCGAGGACGCGCAGAAGAATCCCAAGCAGATGTTCGACATGCCGGTCGAGATGGTCACCAACGTGGTCGCCAAGGATCGCGAAGGCCACGAAGTGGTGGCGTTCGCCTTCAAGCCGAGCAAGAAGTAGGGCTATAGTTTGGAAATATCCGAAGCGGGTATTACTGAAAGACGCATTGGGGCCGAGCGCGAAGCGCGCAGAGCCCCATCGCCGGCAAAGTATTGACAGTTCGGCAGGAGGATCCGAGATGCAAAACGTTTACGTACTGGGAACCGGAATGATCAAGTTCGGCCGCTATCCCACCAAGACGGTGCCCGAGCTCGGCGGCGAAGCCGCGATCCTCGCGCTCAAGGACGCCGGCGTCGGAATCAAGGACGTCGAGATGTTCGCCTGCGGCAACCTCTACCAGTCCAACGCGATGGTCGGCCAGCGCATCCTGCAGCAAATCGGCCAGACCGGCATCCCGGTGGTCAACGTCGCCAACGCCTGCGCCACCGGCTCGACCGCGTTCCGCGAGGCGTTCATGGCGGTCGCCTCGGGGATGTACGACATCGCGATGGCGGTCGGCGTAGAGCAGATGGGCAAGCAGGGATTGCTCGGCGGTGGTGGGGGCGGCAGCGACCCCGCCTACAGCGCCGAGGGGCGGCTCGGCTCGGGCCTGATGCCTGCCGTGTTCGGCCAGGCCGGGATCGAGCACATGCGCAAGTACGGCACCAAGATGGAGCACTTCGCCAAGATCTCGGTGAAGTCCCATCAGCACGCGACCAAGAATCCATTCTCGCAATATCGCAACGAGGTCACGCTCGAGGACGTGCTCAACGCGCGCATGATTTCGTATCCCAACACGCTCTACATGTGCTGCCCCACCGGCGACGGTGCTGCCGCTGCGATCCTGGTCTCCGAGAGCAAGCTCAAGCAGCTCGCCGCGGGCCGCAAGCGTGCGCGTGTGGCCGCCTCCGTCCTGACCTCCGATCCGTGGACCGACCGCACCGCGGCGCTGCCCGACGTGAGCACGCTCACGCGGCGCGCCTCCAAGCAGGCTTACGAGAAGGCGGGCGTCGGCCCCAAGGACATCGCGCTCACCGAGCTGCACGACTGCTTCGCCACCGCGGAGCTGGTGCACTACGAGAACCTCGGCCTGTGCGGCGACGGCGAGGCCGGTGCGTTTATCGACTCGGGCGGCGGCAAGCATCCGGGACTCGGCGGCCACGACCCGGTCAACGTTTCGGGCGGCCTGCTCAGCAAAGGCCATCCGCTGGGTGCAACCGGCGTCGCCAACATCTGCGAGGTGGTGTGGCATCTCACCCAGGACGATCGCGCCAAGGATCGGCTGGTGCCCAACGCCAAGGTCGGCCAGGCGCACGTCATCGGGCTCGGCTCGGCCTGCACGATCCATGTGCTGACGATTTAATTCCGAATCGTCCGGGACGCGGCGCTCGCTAGAGCGGCCGCGATCTTTCGCTGATACAATAAAGGGCCGCCCGCGAGGCGGCCCTTTTTCTCGTCCGCCCGCGCGGATAGATTCTGTTCGGGGAGTGGAAGCCGCGGAATTCATCCTCCCGGTCGCTTTCCTTGTCCAAGGAGAGGCTACGAAAGCAGGTTACGGTGCAACTGACACGGCTTAGAGGATTTCAGGATACGACCGGCGCGCAGGCGCGCAGCCTTGCCGCGGTCGAGGACTGCGCCCGCAAGGTGGCCGAGCGCCACAACGTCGGCGAAATCCGCATCCCGGTGCTCGAGCGCCTCGAACTCTTCCAACACTCCAGCGGCGAGACCTCGGACATCGTGGAAAAACAGATGTACGCGTTCGTCGACCGCGATGAAGCCGAGACCACGCTGGCGCTGCGGCCCGAAGGCACGCCGGGCGTGGTGCGCGCCTATATCGAGGCCGGGATGGACCGCAGCGATCCCGAGCAGCGCTTCTATTACGTCGGCCCGATGTTCCGGCGCGAGCGTCCGCAGAAGGGCCGCTATCGTCAATTCTCGCAGTTCGGAGTGGAAATTTTCGGCCGCGCCGACGCCGCCACCGACGCCGAGCTGATGCTGATGATTGACGAGTTGCGCCGCGAACTCGGGCTGGAGCTGAATTTCGAGATCAATTCGCTCGGCGACGGCGAATGCCGTCCGCGCTTTCGCCAGGCGGTGCTCGAATACGGCCGCGCCCATCTGGCCGAGCTGTGCGAGGATTGCCGTCAGCGCCTCGAGCGCAATCCGTTGCGCCTGCTCGACTGCAAAATCGACGTCAAGCTGGCCGAGGCCGCACCGAAGAGCCAGGACTATCTGTGCGACAACTGCCGTGCTCATTTCGCAACCGTGCGCGAGCTGCTCGCGGACGCCGGCGTCCCGCACGTGGTCAATCCGCGCCTGGTACGCGGGCTGGATTACTACTCGCGCACCACCTTCGAGGCGATTTCGACCGCGGTCGGCGCCCAGAGCGCGGTAGCGGCGGGCGGCCGCTACGACGGCCTGGTCGAGGCGCTGGGCGGCGCGGCGGTTGCCGGGACTGGTTTCGCGATCGGCGTCGATCGCCTGGCGCTGGCTCTGGATGCGGCCCGATTCGGATCGCGGGCCGACGTGGCGCTGGCCGCCCTGGGCGAGCCCGCGATGCGCCGCGGGATGACGCTCGCGGCCGAGATGCGCGCGGCGGGACTGCGCGTCGAGCTGCTTTCGCCCGGACGCGGCCTTAAGGCGCTGCTGCGCCGCGCCGACAGGATCGGCGCGCGTTACGCGGTGATTATCGGCGATCAGGAACTGAGCCGGGAGGTCGTTGTGCTGCGCGATCTTGGACAGAGCATGCAGCGCGAGGTGGCTCAGCACGAGATCGTCGCGGAACTGGACCATCTTTGCGCCGCCCCCGCTATTCCGTAGCCCATCCGGCGCAGGTATTCTTCCACCGACGTAATTCGACGTAATTCGATGACCGCCCCACACGAATACTCACCGCTGCCGCCCTGGCCGCGCACGGACTATTGCGGCGCCCTGCGCGCCGCCGATGCCGGGCGCGAAGTCGCGCTGTGGGGATGGGTCGCCTCGCGCCGCGACCACGGCGGGCTCATCTTCATCGATCTGCGCGACCGCGAGGGCCTGCTCCAACTGGTTTTCAACCCCGCACATGCGTCCGCCGCGCACGAGGTCGCCGGGCGCGCCCGCTCGGAGTACTATCTGGCCGCACGCGGAAAAGTGGTGATGCGCTCCGCGGGCACCGTCAACGCGGAGCTGCCCACCGGTGAGATAGAAATCGCGGTGACCGAGGCGCACATCCTCAACAGCTCGCAGCCGCCGCCGTTTCCGGTCGACGCCGAGGTCACTGCCGAGGATCTCCGCTTGCGCTACCGCTATATCGATCTGCGCCGCCCCGCGATGCAGCGCAATCTGCGCCGGCGGGCGCTGGCCGTGCAGGCGACGCGCTCGTTTCTCGACGCCAGCGGCTTCGTCGAAATCGAAACTCCGATCCTGTGGCGCGCGACACCCGAAGGCGCCCGCGACTACCTGGTGCCGAGCCGCGTCAACCCGGGACGTTTCTATGCGCTGCCGCAATCCCCGCAGCTTCTGAAGCAGCTTCTGATGGTGAGCGGCTTCGACCGCTACTATCAGATTGCGCGATGCTTTCGCGACGAGGACCTGCGCGCCAACCGCCAGCCCGAGTTCAGCCAGATCGATATCGAGCTGACCTGTCCGCGCGTGGACGACGTGGTGGCGACGGGCGAGGGCATGATGGCGGAGATCTACCGCCGGGTGCTCGGGATCGAGCTGAAGCTGCCGTTTTTGCGTCTGCCTTACGCCGAGGCGATGGAACGTTTCGGCGTCGACAAGCCCGACCTGCGGTTCGCGATGGAGCTCAAGAACCTCAGCGCCGCGTTTGCCGGCACGCAGTTCAAAATTTTCGCCGAAGTGCTCGGCCGCGGCGAGAGTATTTACGGAATCGTGCTTCCCGCGGCGTATCAGTTGAGCCGGCGCGAACTCGACGAACTGATTGAAGGCGTGCGCGCGCGCTACGGGCTCGGCCTCGCCTACGCCAAGGTCGCAAGCGACGGATGGCAGGGGCCGATCGCGCGTCATCTGGGAGACGCCGAGCGGACGCGCGCCGCCCAAGCGGCCGGCCTTAAGGCGGGCGACACATTGCTGATGGTGGCGGGCGTGGCCGCGCGCGTGCGTCCGATCCTGGGCGATTTGCGCCTTCAGCTCGGCGGCAAGTTCAAGCTGCGCGAGACGGGCGAGCTCAAGTTTCTCTGGGTGGTGGAATTCCCGCTGCTCGAGTACCACGAAGAGGAAAAGCGGATGGTCGCGGTCAACCATCCGTTCACCGCGCCGCATCCCGACGACCTCGACCTGTTGGACTCCGCGCCGCTCGAGGCGCGGGCGCTCGCCTACGACATGGTGCTCAACGGCGAAGAGCTGGGCGGCGGTTCGATTCGTATCCATAATCCGGAGCTCCAGCTCAGGGTTTTCGAGCAGCTCGGCTTTCCGCGTGACGAGGCGATGCGCAAGTTCGGCTTTCTAATCGAGGCGCTCGGCTACGGCGCGCCGCCGCATGGCGGAATAGCGTTCGGGGTGGAACGAATCTCGATGCTGCTGTGCGGGACCGACTCGTTGCGCGACGTGATGGCGTTTCCCAAGACGCAGAAGGCGGTTGATCCGATGAGCGGAGCGCCCTCCGAGGTCGACGCGCGCCAACTGCGCGAACTCTCAATCAAGGTGACATCGTGAGAATTCACTTGCCGGCCGTGTATGCGATCGCGCTCGGCCTGGCGCTGATGGCGCCCGGATGCGGCAGCAACAGCAATATCTCGCCCAGCCAGATGTGGACCGGGACCGTCCAGTCGCTGCCGTTGGTTGGAAAGGATCCGTCGCTTGAGCTGCATTCAGTGCGGGCCATCCGCACCATCAAGGTGCATCGCGTCGCCGTGATGCCGATCATCGACCATCCCAACGCCACCGGCGAGCCGATCGAGGACGGCGCGGCTGAAGCGATCAGCGCCGATGTCTGGAGCCGCGTCACCCTGATCTCCGGATGGGAAGTGGTGCCCGAATCTGACGTGCGCGGCGTGATGCAGCAGTTGCCGCCGACCACGCTGGCCAACATGCAGGACAACGCGATGAAGCTCGGCCGCCAGCTCTCCGCAGACGCCGTGATTTACGGCACCGTCACCCGCTACCAGGAACGCGTGGGTAGCGACTACGCGGCCAAGAGCCCGGCGGCGGTCGCCTTCGCGCTCCACCTGGTCGACATCCATAACGGAGTCGTACTGTGGACCGCGCGCTACGCCCGCCAGCAGGAGGCGCTGACCCAGAACATCTTCAACGTGGGCAGCTTCGTGGCCAATCGCGGACGCTGGGTGCGCGCGCACGATCTCGCCGAGCGCGGCATCGACGAAGCGCTCGACAATCTCAAATCCAAGCTCGGCTACACGCTGCCGGTGTCGCCGGAGGCGATGCCGCCGACGATGAACGCGGATTAGCTCACCAACTTGCGCAAATGATTTTTGCGTCCCTTCCCGCGGCGGGAAGAGGCCGGGGGTTAGGTGTCGTAGAGCTTTAGTCCCACGGCGAACGCGGCTTCACGCGCAGCGCGGCGGCCACCGCCGGATGAACGACGTGCCCGCCATAGGTGTTGAGCCCGTTGCGTAACGCCGCGTTGCGGGCGCCGGCTTCGAGTACGCCGCGGTCGGCCAGCTCCAGCGCGTAGGTCAGCGTCGCGTTGGTCAGCGCGTAGGTCGAGGTGTGCGGCACGATCGCCGGCATGTTGGTCACGCAGTAGTGGACCACGCCCTGGGCGACATAGATCGGCCGCCGATGGCTGGTCGGGCGCGAGGTTTCGGACAACCCGCCCTGATCGATCGAAAGGTCGACCAGCGCCGCCCCGCGCTTCATCCGCGACACCATCGTACGCGTCACCAGCCGCGGCGTGCGGGCGCCGGCTACCAGCACCGTTCCGATCACGAGATCGGCGTTCAAGACCTCCTCCTCCAGCGTCGCCCGGTTCGACATCAACGTCGTCACACGCCCGCCCAGCAAATCCCCAAGGTAGCGCAGACGGCTCGGATTGACGTCCAGGATCGTCACCTCGGCGCCGACTCCGGCGGCGACCCGCGCGGCGTTGGCGCCCGCGATTCCGCCGCCCAGCACCGCCACGCGGCCCGGTCTCACGCCCGAGGCTCCGCTCAGCAGCACGCCGCAGCCGCCGTTTTGCGCCTCCAGGCACCATCCGCCGACCTGTACCGCGATCCGTCCGGCCACTTCGCTCATCGGCGCGAGCAGCGGCAGGCTCCGGTCTTCGAGCTGCACCGTTTCGTAGCCGAGCGCGGCCGTGCCGCGGCGCACGAGTTCGCGCGCGAGCGCCGGTTCGGCGGCCAGATGAAGATAAGTGAAGAGCACCAAATCGTTGCGCAGGAAGGTGAATTCCGAGTGCTGCGGCTCTTTGACCTTGAGTACCATCCGTGCGCGTTCCCAGACCGCCGCGGCCGAGCGCACGACCTGCGCGCCGGCAGCGCGATACTCGCGGTCGCTGAAACCGCTGCCCGCGCCGGCGCCGCTTTGCACCAGCACGCGATGGTTGTGGCTGCGAAAGGCGGCCGCGCCGGCCGGCGTCAGCGCGACGCGTCGCTCGTCAGGCTTTATCTCGGCGGGTACTCCAACGATCATATTGAGCCAATCCTTTCAACCGTGGCTTTGCGGACGGGGTTCTCAGCCGCAGCTTCGCACCGCGAATGTGCGCGTGGCATAAAAGTTCGGAACATAAAAGTTCGGATGACATCGCGCCGGAACTTGACAAGCCGATTTCCGCCGGGCGTGATGAAAGTACGTGGACGTGAGAGCCACACACTGCCCCGTCGCGTCGCAGGCGCGCCGAAGGCGGGCTTCAGGGGGTGGACATGGAAGTTCCGCCGGGACTCAAGTACTCGAAGGAACATGAATGGGTCGCCACCGAAGAATCGGTCGCGACCATAGGTATCACCGATCATGCACAGGACCAACTCGGGGAGATCGTTTACCTCGAGCTGCCGTCGGTCGGCGAAAAGATCAGCAAGGACGATCCCTTCGGAGTGGTCGAGTCGGTCAAGGCCGTCTCCGACATCTATGCGCCAGTGAGCGGAACCGTTGTCGAGGTCAACGAGGGCCTGCCGGAAAGTCCGGAGGTCATCAACGAAGACCCGTACGGCGACGGCTGGCTGATCAAAGTTCGAATCAGCGACCTCAGTGAACTGGAAGATCTGATGGACGGAGAAGAGTACGAGGAGATGGTCGCCAAGGAGAAAGAGTAGCGCGCTAGCCGCCCTCGGTGGTCGGCGGGGGCGCCGCGGCAGGGTCGGCGCTTACGACTCGCAGTTGGAAGTGGTCGGCACCCGCGGGCGGGTCGACGAACACGATCACGAACGGCGCGCTCGCCTGCGGCGCCAGGGTGAAGCTCTTGGGCGCGTCCAGCTTCTCGAAAAACTCGATCTCGTGCGACGTCATCTCGCCAATCATCTTCGACGACAGACTGTTGCCGCAGTAGACCGCCTGGCTGCGCAGCGGCTCCGGGCTGGACGCGGTCAGCGCCGCTTCTATCCGCACCGCGCCCAGTGCCGCCGGGGTCAGGTTCTCGACCGAGCCGCTGATTACCAGCGCCGTCTGGTTGCCCTTGAGCTTTGCGTATTGCGCCTGGACCTGGCCCAGCGCCACTCGCTGGGCGGCTGAGATCGGCGGCTCGAGGCCCTCACCGACCATCGGCAAGGCGCTTAGCAGTCCGGCGATCGCGACCGGCGCGCTCTGTATCACCACCGTCACGATTCCGAAGCCGAAGATCACCATCGCGAACAGCCCGATAAAATAGCCGGCCGAGTGAAGCTTGTACGACCGGCTGCGCAGGTCCACCTCCAGAGTGTGAGCCTGTGCGCTGACTTCGTCGGGCCGGATGCGTTCGAAGTCCTGATCGGCATCGCGGCGCAGCGTCTGCTCGAAACTCGGGTCTCCCAAGTCATCGTCGATGTCGGAGATGCGGATGCGATGCTTTGGGCGAACCGGCGGTAGCGGAGGAACGTTGGTGTCGCCGACCTCCCATTTGTCTTCCGCGTATTCGCCTTCAGCGAATTTGTTTTCGGCAGGGCCAGGGGAGCTGGGATCGATTGTCTGCGGCTCGTCGTTGAAATCAAAGGCGAGGTTCTCTCCCGGCTTGTCCGCTTCATGGTCGGGAATGTCCCTGAAGCGGCGCTGGAGCAACTCGTCGGTGTCAGACCGGGCCGGCGAGGGCTTTTCGCCTTGCGCCTGTGGCTCGGCGGCGGGCGCGGGCTCCGCCGCGCGCGCCGCCGGAGGCGGGGTAGAAGCCGCGCGACGGCCGCCTACGCCGGCCTGGCGCGGCTTCGACCCCGGCGCTGGCTCAGCAGCAGGAGGAGGAGCCGCCGCCGCCGCGTGAGCGGCGGGCGGCGGCTCCTCCTGCTGCTGCTGAGTGGGGCGGGGCGGTTTGTCCGCGGGCGGCGTCGGCGCCGCCGCCGCGGCGGCGGCAGGGCGCGACACGGGTTTTACCGCTGCCGCGGCGCGGGCGCCTTCGGCGCTCGCGCGCGGCGGCGGCTTCTGGCGCGGCTCGGCGCTGAAGACATGCCCGCAACGCGAGCATTTGAACGTCGGGGTATCCTCAGGCAGAATCCGTTCGTCGATTCGGTAGCGGGTCTGACAACTTGTGCATTGGATTTCGATCATCGCGTCCGCACCTCTTCGTCCGCCCGATAACGCTAACACAAGGTTGCGCGGCAGGCATCTCTTGAGCGGGAGGGCATATCGATTGCGCACGCCGGCGCTTGCGCGATATAGGGGGACCGGCCCGGCTGAGCGGACAGGGCGGGGAAGGCCGCGATGCGCGTTGGCGGAAGCGCGATGCGCGTTGGCAGAAGCGCGATGCGCGCCGGCAGAAGCGCGATGCGCGCTGGCAGAAGCGCGATGCGCGTAGGATTGATCGCGCGGCGCTTCGATCCGGCCGGCGGCGGCACCGAGCGCGACCTTATCGTCACCGCACAGTGTCTCGCCGACGCGGGGCACGACATCACCGTCTATACGGCCGAGACGCGCGGTGTGTCGCCGCGATGGCGCGTGGTCCAGGTAGGATCGCGATGGCCGGGCCGTCCGTTGCATTTGATGCGCTTTGCGTGGGAGGCGCCAGCGCAGGCGCGCCGCGATGGGGCGGAATTGGTGCTGAGTTTTGCGCGTGCCGTGGGCGCGGATATCCTGCGCTCGGGCGGCGGCGCGCATAGCGCGTATTTGCGGGCGGCGCGGCGATGGCGCGGAGAATGGGCGGCGGCCGCGATACGTCTGCGGCCGTACCATCGCGCGCAAATCATAGTCGAACGCTCCGCTTTCAAATCGCCCACGCTGCGCTGCGCGATCGCGGTATCGCAACTGGTGCGCACGCAGCTGATCGACGAGTTCGGCCTCGAGGCGGACAAAGCAGTGACGCTCTATAACGGAGTCGACCTCGAACGCTTTCATCCCTGCAGCGTGGATGAGCGGGCGCGCTTTCGGCGAATGTTCGAACTCGAGACCGGCGCTCCGGTGGTTGCATTCGTGGGCAATGGTTTCGCGCGCAAGGGGCTCGGGCCACTGCTCGAGGCGTGGCCTGCGATCGAATCGCGACCGTACCTGCTGGTCGCCGGCGTCGACCGCGCGGCGCCCCGCTATATTCGCCTCGCTCATCGGCTTGGGGTTGGCGCGCGCGTGCGGTTTCTCGGTGCGGTGAGCCAGATCGAGCACCTCTTTCACGCCGTCGACGCGTTCGCGCTGCCCTCGTTCTTCGAGCCGTTCGGCAATGTCGTGATGGAAGCGATGGCGAGCGGGGTCGGCGTACTGACCAGCGTGCAATCGGGCGTCGCGGAGCTACTGCCGGCCGCGATGCGCCCGTTTGTCATGAGCGACCCGGCCAATTCGGCTGAAATTGCCGAGCGCCTCGCGGCGCTGTTACTGACGAAGCATCAGCACGAAAAGATCGTGCGCGCCGCCGCCGAGGCTCATCCGTGGAGCGGCTACTCCGCCGGGCTGCTCAAGATAGTCGACGCGCTCGCGTAATCGATTGCGCTCCGCAAGCCAGCGGCTGCAAGATTTGTTTGGTCATCCTGAGCGAAGCGGAGGATCAACGCGAAGCGCTTCTTCCCGTGCCGCCCAGCGCCGCACGCCAGACGCGGGGCGAATCGAATCGCTGCGCGCAGATCCTTCGACTCGCGCAGCGCTCGCTCAGGATGACCGAAGCGGCAGCCTTCGCTCAGGGCGCGCGCAATCCGTCGAGCATCCCTTGCGCGACCGCCAAACGCCGCTCCTCGCGCGCCAAGCGCTGCGGGCCTGCGCCCACTATCCGCGCGGCCCACACTCTCACCGCCGCAATCGCGTTGTCCGCGAGCACCGCGCGCGCGCGATGCGATTCGTGGATCATCCGGCAGCGTCCGCGCTCGCGCGCGATGCGCAGGAAGCGTGTGCGGTCGGCCCGCGCGGGGTCCACGTCGTGATAAACCAGCGCGCGCGGCGCATAACCGATTCTGAATCCGGTGCGCACCAGGCGCGCCGACATCTCGGTCTCCTCTTCGTGGCCGGCCGCTCCCGGTCCCAGGCGCTCGTCGAACGGCCCGACGCGTGCGAGGGCGGCGGCGCGAAATGCCATGTTGGCGCCCAACACGCCGCACACCTCGATAACATCCTCGCCGTGGTCGACGATCGGGAGGTCGAGCCACACGGCGGCCTCCGCGCCGACCTTTGCCACCGGGTCTTCGGCGGGCAGGATGCGCCCCTTCATCGCGGCGAATTCCGGATGCTCGATGAAAAACCGCTCGACCTCATCGAGGTAGTTCGGCGCGGTGACGAGGTCGTCGTCAAGGCATATAATTATGTCGCCCTTGGCATGCCGGATGGCCACGTTCTGGATTCGGCATTTGCCGGGACGCGGGTCGTGCAGATGCATAAGCGGCGGCGCTGTCGCGGACAGCATCGAGGGCGCGGGCGTGCCGTTTTCGGCCAGGAGAATTTCACGCGAGGCTTTGCCCGCCGCGTCGGCAAGCTGGGGCGCCAGGCTGTCGAGCAGGCGTTGGAGCGCGTCGGGACGCGCGTGAGTCGCGATTATGACCGAGAGCTGCAAAATAAATTTTCGCGCGAAAACAGCCTGCCAATACGGCATGAGAGCCGAAGCCGACGGATTGGCACCTTGAATTCGCTCTCCCAGCCGATTAAACCCTTTCACTTACCGGCGTGCGAGAGTGGCGGAACGGCAGACGCGCAAGGCTCAGGACCTTGTGAGCGCAAGCTCGTGGGGGTTCAAGTCCCCCCTCTCGCACCAGTTTCGACGTCGAGACGGATACCCCTTGGAACTAGGCAAGACTTTCGATCCGAAAAGTGCGGAAGAGCACTGGTATCAGCGTTGGATTGACCTCGGCTATTTTAAGGCCGATCCGGCCCATGCTGGGCCGGTCTTCTCGATCGTAATTCCGCCGCCCAACGTCACTGGCCAACTCCATCTGGGCCACGCTCTCAACGTCACGCTGCACGACGTTATCGTGCGCACGCGCCGGATGCAGGGCTACAACACGCTGTGGCAGCCGGGCACCGACCACGCCGGAATCGCCACGCAAAACGTGGTCGAGCGCGAACTGGCCAAAGAGGGCAAGAGCCGCCACGACCTCGGGCGCGAGGCGTTCGTCGCGCGCGTATGGCAATGGCGCGAGACCTACGGCGGGCGGATTCTCAACCAGTTGCGGCGGCTGGGCGCGTCGTGCGACTGGAGCCGCGAGCGTTTCACGCTCGACCCGGGGCTCTCGCGCGCGGTGACTGAAATTTTCGTCAGGCTCTATCGCGAGGGCCTCATATACCGCGCCTTGAGCCTCATCAATTGGTGTCCGCGATGCGAGACGGCGCTCAGCGATCTCGAAGTCGACCACAAGGACACGCCCGGCCATCTGTGGTACATGCGCTATCCGCTCGCCGACGGCTCGGGCGCGGTGACGGTCGCGACGACGCGACCGGAGACGATGCTCGGCGACACTGCCGTGGCGGTGCATCCGGATGACGCGCTTTACAAGTCGATGGTCGGCAAGAAGATCATGCTGCCGCTCGTCGGGCGTGAAATCCCGGTGATTTCCGACCCGAGCGTCGATCCCGCGTTCGGCTCGGGCGCGGTCAAGATTACGCCGGGGCACGACTTCAACGACTTCCAGATGGGGCGGCGACACAACCTCCCGCAGATTTCCGTGATGGATACGCACGGGCGGATGAACGAGGCGGCGGGCCCATATTGCGGGATGACGCGCGAGAACTGCCGGCTCAAGGTGGTCGAGGATCTCACGGCGCTCGGCCTGCTGGAAAAGATGGAGCCGCATCAGCATGCGATCGGCGTTTGCTCGCGCTGCGAGACGGTGGTCGAGCCGATGCTCTCGAATCAATGGTTCGTGCGCGTGAAGCCGCTGGCTGACCAGGCGCTCGCGGCGGTGCGCGACGGCCGCACGACTTTCCATCCGAAGTTCTGGGAGAACACCTACTTCAGTTGGATGGAGAACGTTTACGACTGGTGCATCTCGCGCCAACTGTGGTGGGGCCATCGCATCCCCGCCTACTGGTGCGAGCGCTGCGGCGAGATGATGGTCGCGGCCGAGCCTCCGGCGGCATGCATCAAGTGCGGCGGCGGCGACCTGCGCCAGGAAGAAGACGTGCTCGACACCTGGTTCAGCTCGGCGCTGTGGCCGTTCTCGACTTTGGGATGGCCTGAGCGGACGCCCGAGCTCGAGCGCTACTACCCGACCAGCCTGCTCATCACCGGCTTCGACATCATTTTTTTCTGGGTCGCGCGCATGATGATGATGGGGCTGAAGTGTACGGGAGAGGTGCCGTTTCGCGACGTCTACATCACGCCGCTGGTGCGCGACCAGTTCGGCAAGAAGATGACGAAGTCGCGCGGCAACGTGGTCGATCCGCTGCAAATCATGGAGCGCTACGGCACCGACGCGGTGCGTTTTACGCTGGCGCAGTTGAGCGTGCAGGGCCGCGACCTGATTTTGTCCGACGATCGCCTGGCGGCTTCGCGCGCGTTCGCCAACAAGGTGTGGAACGCGGCGCGCTTCGTGCTGATGAACCTCGAGGGCGCGCCGCAGCCGCTTCCGCGGGCGGAGATCGCCGGACTTCCTCTCGCCGAGCGATGGATCCTGGCGTCGTTGGACGGCGCGATCGCGGAGGTCAGCGCCGCGATCGATCGTTACGAATTCAACGTCGCCGCGCTGCGCGCCTACAGCTTCATCTGGCACGAATTCTGTGACTGGTATATCGAGTTGGCCAAGGAGCCGCTCAAGCAAGGCGGCGAGCGGCAGGCCGCGGTGCGCTGGGTGCTGGTGCGATGCTTCGACGGGTTGCTCCGGCTGCTGCATCCGTTCATGCCGTTCGTCACCGAGGAAATCTGGCAGGCGCTGCGGCTGTATATCGACGAGCCCGCGCTGGCGCCCCATCTCGCGATCGCGAAATTTCCGGTGCCGCAGCCGCTTGGCACGCTTGACCAGGACGAAGCGGCGGCGATGGAGCGATGTATCGCCGCGACCGAGGCGATCAATTCCTTGCGCTCACTGCTCGGCTACCATCCGGGTCAGCGGATCGAGGCGAGGGTCAAATTTCTCGGCGGAGACGAGGCGGCGAGGGAGTTCCGCGCGGAATTCGAGCAATGGAAACCCTACGCGGCGACCATGGCCAAGGCGGCGAGCCTCGGGCTGGCCGGACCGTCGGCCACCGCGCAGGACGGAATGGTGACCGCGGTGTTGGGATGGTGCGAGGTCGCGGTGCTGGCGCCTGAGGGTTTCGATTTCGAGCGGGCGCGCGCCGCGATTCGCAAGAAGCTCGACGAGGTCACGGCCCATCTCAACCAGCATCAGGCGCGTTTGGACAATCCCGACTTCGTGGCCAAGGCCGCGCCCGAGATGCAGGAGCAGATGCAACAGCGCGCGCAGGAATTGGCGGGCCAGCAAAAGCTCCTGCGCGAGCAACTGCGGCTCTTGGAAGAGGCGAACTGAGGGCACGCCGTGGAACTGTTCAACCAGCTGGAGCGGCTCAACCTGAGCGCGCTGCTGCGCGCCGCCCTGCAGGAGGACCTGGGTCAGGGCGACGTCACCACGGCGGCGACGGTCGCGCCGGGACAACCCGGGCGCGCGCAGATCGTCGTCAAGGAATCGCCGCACATCGTGTTTTGCGGCGGCGTGCTGCTGGCCGAGGTCTTTCGCCTGGCGGGCGCCGCGCCGCGGATGAAGCTGCTCGCGCCCGAGGGCAAAATCCTGGCGCACGGCGAGCGCGCGGCGGAGGTCGAAGGCCAACTCGCCGGGCTGCTGATCGGCGAGCGCACGGCGCTCAATTTCGTGCAACTGATGTCCGGGATTGCGAGCCTGACTCGGCGCTACGTGGACGCCGTGGCCGGCACCGGCGCGCGCATCATCGACACCCGCAAGACTCATCCAGGGCTCCGCATGATCGAAAAATACGCGGTGCGCGCCGGCGGCGGCTTCAACCATCGCTTCGGCCTCGACAGCGGCGTCCTGATCAAGGAGAACCACATCGCGGCGGCCGGCTCAGTGCGCGATGCGCTGGGGCGCGCGCGCAAGCTCGCTCCGCACACGATGCGGGTCGAAATCGAATGCGAGACACTCGCGCAGGTCGAGGAGGCGCTCGGTGCCGGAGCCGATTCGATCCTGCTCGACAACATGACGCTCGACGAGGTGCGCCGGGCGCGCGTGCTCGCTCCTGCCGGGCGCGTGCTGCTGGAGGTCTCCGGCGGTGTGTCGCTCGACGGCGTGCGCGCGATCGCGGAGACCGGCGTCGACCTGATTTCCGTCGGCGCGCTGACTCATTCGGCGAGCGCGGTCGATCTGAGCATGCGAATCGATCCTCTGTAGCGCGGCGCGCGAGAGTTCCGCCGCGCGGGCGGCCGGCAGATCAAAACGACAAATCGAAACGAATCACGATGCCTGACAATCCTTATCACCCGGCCGAAGCTGGCCGCCCAACTGGAACTATCGGATGGCGCGTGCACTACTTCGATGAGTTGGAATCGACGCAACAGACCGCGGCAGAAATGGCCGAGCGCGGCGCCCTCCATGGCGAGGTCGTAATCGCCGAGCGGCAGACGGCGGGCCGAGGGCGGATGGGCCGGCGATGGCACTCGCCGCCCGGGGTCAACTTTTACGGCACCTTCATCCTGCGCCCCGAGATGCCGGTGGCCGAGGCCGCGCTGCTCAGCCTGGTGGCCGGCGTCGCCGTCGCCGAGACGATGGAACTGGTGGCGCCGCGAATCGTCGCGCTCAAGTGGCCCAACGACGTATGGCTCGGCGGTCGCAAGGCCGGTGGAATGATCGCCGAGGCGGTCACCGACTCGCGCCATCGCCTGGCCTGCGTACTCCTGGGAATCGGCCTCAATCTCAACCTCGCCCCGGAGCACATCCCGGCTGAACTGCGGGATCGCGCGACCTCGGTGATGGCGGCGACGGGCAGGCCTTGCGACCGGGTGGAGCTCGCCGGCGAGCTTTTTTCCCGGCTTAACTCCCGCTATATGGAGACTCTGAGCGGCGGGTTCGCCGCGGTGCGCCCGGTATGGGAGCGCTATTCGGCGCTGACCGGCCGCCAGGTCACGGTTGTCGACGGCCACAGTCGTATCGGCGGGACGGTAACGGGAATCGCCTCCGACGGTGCGCTGTTGCTCGAGGCCGATGGGCAAATCGTCCGAGTGCTGGCAGGTGACGTGAGTATCGAGGGCGCATACGATTGACGTATGACGCGAAGTATGGCGAGCATCGGCACCGCGGCCATCGCGTCGCGCGAAGGGGCCAGACAAAACTAGAAAACTTCTCCAGGAGCAACCGCTATGGCTGTGGAGGAAATCGGACGTCTCAGAAGTATAGCGATCGTCGGTCAGGGCGCGACCGGCAAAACCGAGTTGGCCGAGGCGATGCTGTTTGCCGCCGGCACGCTGACCCGGCAGGGGCGGCCCGACGAGGGTACGGCCGCGATGGATTTCGAGCCTGAGGAGATCCATCGGAAAATCTCGATCAGCTCCGCGTTTCATCATTACAACTGGAAAAAGGACGAAGTCATCGTTGCCGACACGCCCGGTTACCAGGCATTCCTGCCGGATTGTTTCGCGACCATGCGCGCGGTCGACGGCCTGGTGTTTGTGGCCACGGCCGGCGGCGACCTCAAGGTCGAATCGGAGAAGATATGGGCCGAGATAACCGAGCTCGGCCTGCCGCGAATCGCTTTCGTCTCACGGCTGGACCGCGAACGCACCAGCTTCGACCATGCGATGGCCGACCTGGAGAAATCGCTCGACGCGCATCCGGTCGCGCTGACGCTGCCGATCGGCGCGGAACTCACGTTCAACGGCGTGATCGACGTGCTCGCGATGAAAGCGCTGATTTACGCCGAGGCCAACGGCAAGCCCAGGGAGGAAGCGCTGAACGCCGAGCAGAAGGAGCGCGCGGAAACGGCGCGCACGCGCCTGTGCGAGGCGGTGGCCGAAACCGACGACGCGCTGCTCGAGAAGTACCTCGACAAGGGCGTGCTGGAGGAAAATGAGTTGCGCGCGGCGCTGCGCGCGGCCACCGTCGCAGGCAAGCTCACGCCGGTGCTTTGCGGCTCGGGACTCAAGAATATCGGCATCGGGCCGCTGCTCGACGCGATCGACGCGCTGCTGCCGGCGCCCAACGAGCGGCAGGCGCGCCAGGGCTTCAGCGGCGCCAACAGCGAGCCGGTCGAGCGCGCGCCGGACCCGGCGGCGCCGTTTTCGGCCTTCGTCTTCAAGACGGTGATCGATCCTTTCGCCGGTAAGCTGTCGATCTTTCGCGTGGTCTCTGGACGAGCGGTCAGCGATGCCACGGTGCTCAACTCGACTCGCGGCGTGCGCGAGCGCTTCGGCCAGCTTTTGCGGCTGGAGGGTAAGAAGCAGTCGCCCATCGCAAGCGCGCTGCCGGGGGAGATAATCGCGGTCGCCAAGCTCAAAGACACCACCACCGGCGACACGTTGTGCGACGAGAAATCGCCGATCATCTTTGCCGCCTCCGAGCGGCCGGCGCCGGTCATTTCCTTTGCGATTCGTCCCAAAACCAAGGGCGACGAGCAGAAGGCGTCGCAGGCGTTGCAGCATCTGGTCGAGGAAGACCGCGCGCTGGAAACCCATCGCGACCCGCAAACCCACGAGATCATACTCTCGGGCACCGGGCAGATGCATATCGAGGTCACGGTCGAGAAGCTCAAACGTAAATTTAATGTAGAAGTTGAGCTTCAGCCGCCCAAAGTGCCTTACAAGGAAACGATCAAGGGCCGCGCCGAGGCCCAGGGCAAATACAAGCGCCAATCGGGCGGCCGCGGCCAATACGGCGATTGCTGGCTCAAGGTCGAACCGCTCCCGCGCGGCAGCGGCTTCGAGTTCAAGGACGAGATAGTCGGCGGGGCGATCCCGCGCCAGTTCATCCCCTCGGTCGAAAAGGGCGTACGCAATACGCTGGTCGAGGGCCATCTGGCCGGCTTTCCCGTGGTCGACATCAAAGTGTCGGTCTTCGAGGGCAGCTATCACGATGTGGACTCCTCCGACATGGCCTTCCAGATTGCGGCTTCGATGGGGCTTAAGGCCGCGTTCGAGAAGGCCCGGCCCATAATCCTGGAGCCGGTCATGGCGCTCGACGTGAGCTGTCCCGACGAATGTATGGGCGACGTGATCGGCGATCTCAACGCGCGCCGCGGCAAAGTGCTCGGGATGGACCGCAAGGGCCAGAGCCAGGTCATCAAGGCGCTGGTGCCGATGTCCGAGATACTGAAGTATGCGCCCGACCTGCGTTCGAAGACCTCGGGGCGCGGATCGTTTGAGGCGCATTTCTCGCACTATGAGGAAGCGCCCGCGCCGGTCACCGATAAGATCGTCAAAGAGGCGCGCGAGGCGCGCGAGGCCGCGCAAAAGGAGCGCGCACACGCCTAGCGCACGCATCGCCCGGGCCGCGCGCGCGGGCGCGCGGGATACGTCGCGAGCTACGTGACGATGGCGCCGCTTGGAAAGGCACTGATCGTGACCGGACTGCTGCTGGTCGTGCTGGGCGCGGCTATATGGAGCTTCGGATCGGCGGCGATACCCGGGCGGCTGCCCGGCGACATCTACGTGCGCCGCGGCAATTTCAGTTTTTATTTCCCGCTTACCACGGCCATCGTGGTAAGCCTCGTGCTGAGCCTGATCGCGGCGTGGCTGAGGCGTTGAGCCGTGGCCCGCGGTCATAATGCACGCGATTCCGGCGCACGCGACTCGACCCGCGAGGCCGACCTCAAGCGCCGCCGCCGCGAACTTATCGCAGTGGGCGTGGCGGCCACGGTGCTGGTCGCCTTCGTGCTCGCGCAGACCGAACTGCCGCCGCTCACCCGCCATACCTCGCTGGTTTCCAACCTGGTCGTAATCCTGTTGTTCGACATCAGCTTTCTGCTGCTCGGCCTGCTCCTGCTGCTGGTCGGACGCAACCTGGCCAAGGTCATCTTCGAGCATCGCCGCGGCCTCATCGGCTCCAAGTTCCAGGTGCGCCTGGTGCTCGGCTTCATCGCGGTGGCGTTGGTGCCGAGTTTGTTTCTGCTGGTCGTGTCGGGCGCGTTCCTGCGCGCCGATGTCGCGAGCTGGTTCAATCCCGAATATGAACGCGTGCTTGACGACTCGCTCGATATCGCGAAGGTCTACTATTTGAGCGCGGCCAACAACGCCGCCCACTTCGCGCGCGAGCTGGCGGGCGAGGTCGCCGCCAAGGATCTGCTGCGGCCCGAGCGGCGGGCCGAGCTTAAGCGCTTTATCGAACAGCGCCAGCAAGACTACAACCTCGGCACCATCGAGGTCTTCGACAGCAACCGGCGCCTGTTGCTGATCGTACTCAGCCCCAGTACTCCGACCGGGATCGGTGTGGCGCCCGACTCGCCGCTGCTGGCGCAGACCCTGGGCGGCCACGCGGTGACCCGCACCGACCGCTTCGGAAGATCCGACATTATCCGCGGCACCGCGCCGATCTATTCCTCGCCCGAGTCCGACCAGGTGAGCGGCGCCGTGGTGGTCGACTACTACCTGCCGCGCAGCCTGGCGCAGCGCGCCGCCGGCATCTCGCAGACTTTCGAGGACTACTTTCAATTGCGCACGCTCCGCCAGCCAATCATGCGCAGCTACTTTCTCGCCCTGATGCTGATCGGGCTGGTGGTGGTGTTGCTGGCGAGCTGGTTCGGGATGTACCTCGCGCGCGGCGTGACGGTTCCGATTAAGTTGCTGGCCGAAGGCACGCAGGCGATCGCCCACGGCGACCTCGAGTACGAAATTCCCTCGACCGGTGACGACGAGATCGGCCAGCTCGTGAATTCGTTCAACCAGATGACGGCGGACCTGCGCGCTTCGCAGACCGAGCTCGAGCGCCGCCGCGCTTATACCGAAACGCTGCTGCGCAATGTCAGCGCGGGCGTGGTCGGCCTGGACCCGCAGGGCATCGTCACCGCGATAAATCGGTATGCGGAGCGGATGCTCGGGCTCAAGGCGGGCGAGGTGCTGGGGCGCGGATGGCGCGCCGTGTTCCAGCCCGCGCTGGTGGATGCGCTGGAGGAAATTTTCGCCGAACATCGCCGCCCGCAGGAGGCGCGATCCTCGGTCAAACTGCAGCCGCCGGGCGGCGGCGAGATCGAGCTGATGGTCACAGCGAGCGCGTTGGGCGACGGCGCCGACGGCGAGTTGGGCACCGTGCTGTTCCTGGAGGACGTGAGCCAGCTCGCCAAGGTCGAGCGGATGGAAGCCTGGCGCGAGGTCGCGCGCAGGATCGCGCACGAGATTAAGAATCCGCTCACTCCGATCCAGCTCTCGGCCGAGCGGATGCGCCGCCAGCTCGCTACGCTCGCCGACGGCGACGCGAAACTGGTCGAAGAATGCACCCGCACCATCATCGGCGAGGTCGAGGACTTAAAGCGCCTGGTAAGCGAGTTCTCGGCGTTCGCGCGGATGCCGCATCTCAATCCCACGCCGGGCGACCTCAATCCGCTGGCGGCGGAGACGGTGGCGACCTTTCGCGACGCCAACCCGGGCGTCGATTTCGGAGTCGCGCTGGCGTCCGCGCTGCCGCAAATCGCGATCGACCGCGACGCGCTCAAGCGCGCGCTGGTCAACCTGCTCGAGAACGCGGTCAATGCCGCGGTCACCGCCAATCCCAACGGCGCGCCGCCGCGGATCGACGTGCGCACTGCGCTGGAGGCGCAAAGCGGCGTGGTCACGCTCGAGGTGAGCGACAACGGCCCCGGCATCCCGCCGGCGATGCGCTCGCGGATTTTCGAGCCCTACTTTTCCACCCGCAAGGGCGGCACCGGCCTGGGCCTGGCGATCGTCTCCGCGATCGTCGCCGACCATCACGGCTTCATCCGGGTGCGCGACAACCCGCCCAGGGGAAGTAGCTTCGTGCTCGAGTTTCCGATAAAAGAGCAGCAATTCGCCAAGGTCCTGGGCTAGGCGTTTCAGCCTGCCGGCGCGTGCCGGCTTATCCAAAGGAAAGTAGTGAACGAGATCGTACTGGTGGTGGATGATGAGGAGCGGATTCGGTCATCGCTCCGTGGAATCCTGAGCGACGAGGGCTTTCGCGTGGTCGACACCGGCGACCCCGCCGGCGTGATGGACCTGATCGCCCGCGAAAACCCGGCGCTCGTGCTGCTCGACATTTGGATGCCCAACATCGACGGCATCGAGCTGCTCCGCCGCATCAAGGCCGAGCGGCCCCAGGTCCGCGTGATCATGATCTCCGGCCACGGCAACATCCAGAACGCCGTCGCCGCGACCCGGCTGGGCGCCGCCGATTTCATCGAGAAGCCGTTTTCGGTCAGGGGCCTGCTTACTTCGATCGAACGCGTGCTCGAGCGCGAGTCCGGCGGCGTGCGGCTGCCCGGGGCCACGGCGATCGACGCCGCGGCGCCGCGGCCGGCTCCGATCGCGAAAATCTCCGGGCGTAAACAGCGTACGCTGGCGCGCTCGGTGGTCGCGGCAGGGCAGGGACTCCATTCGGGACTCAAAACCGGCGTGATCCTGCATCCGGCCCCGGCCGGCTTCGGAATCGTCTTTTCCTCGGTCGCCGACGAGACCGCGATCGCGGCGCGGCTGGAGAACGTCACCGATACCGGCTACAACACCACGCTCACGGCCGGTGGTCGTTCCGTGCGCACGGTCGAGCACCTGATGTCGGCGCTGCACGGGATGGGCATCAGCAACCTGCTCATCAAGACCGACGACGAGGTGCCGGCGCTCGACGGTTCGGCGATCGAATTCTGCCGGCAGATATCCGAAGCGGGGATGGAAGAGCAGCAGGCGGCGGTGGAGCCGATCAAAGTGAACCGGCCGATCGCGGTCGGCAACAACGGCGAATCGATCCGCGTCGAGCCCGCCGGCCACCTGATAATCGACTACACGCTGGAATATCCGCAGCCGATCGGCCGCCAGAGCGTGCACTTCGAGTTGGATTCACTCGAGGCCTACATGCGCGAGATCGCGCCGGCGCGGACCTTCGGCTTCGTGCACGAGTTCCACAAGCTCGCCGAGATGGGGCTGGCCAGTGGCGGGCGGCTCGACAACCTGATCCTGATCGACGACGAGAAGGTGGTTAACACCACCCTGCGCTTCGCCGACGAATTCGCGCGCCACAAGGTGCTCGATCTGATCGGCGATCTCTACCTGCTGGGACGGCCGATCCTGGGCCGCGTCGTCGCGCACAAGACCGGCCATTCGGACAACCTCGCGCTGCTACGCGCGATCAAGGCTTCACTGTAAGATAAAAGCTTCGCGGCAAGTGGACCGCCGCCGCGATCTCCGCAACAATATCGTCGCAGCCACCCGGTGGGCGGCGCGCCTCGTCCCGGAAGCTTGCGAAAACGCGATGGAACTCAAAGGCAAAGTTGTGCTGGTGACCGGCGCCGCACGCCGCGTAGGCCGCGCGATCGCGACCCACTTCGCCGAGCGCGGCGCGGTCGTCGCGGTGCACTACAACCGCTCGCGCACCGAGGCCGAATCGGTCGCCGCCGAGATCGAACGCGCGGGCGGCCACGCGCGCGCTTTTGGCGCCAACCTCGAAAGCGTCGCCGAAATCGAGCGGATGGTAAGCGAAGTTCTTAGCGCGTTTAACCGTATCGACGTGCTGGTCAACTGCGCGTCGGTCTTCTATCGCAAGCCGCTGGAGGAAGTGACCGAGCACGACTGGGACGTCAACCTCGACACCAATCTCAAGGCGCCGTTTTTCCTTTCCAAGTTCGCGGGCGCGGCGATGCGCCGCCAGGGCGCGGGCAAGATCGTCAACATCGGCGACTGGGCAGGGATTCGCCCCTACAACAATTACCTGCCGTACACGGTCTCCAAGAGCGGACTCATCGGGTTGACGCGCGCGCTCGCCAAGGCGCTGGCGCCCGAGGTCCAGGTCAACTGCGTCGCGCTGGGACCCGTGATGCCGCCCGAGGAGTACAGCGAAGAGGAAAACGCGCGCCTGGTGGCGGGGACCCTGACCAAGCGGCTGGGCACTCCGGAAGATGCCGCGCGCGCGGTGATGTTTTTGTGCGAGGGCACCGACTTCGCCACCGGCGCGACGCTGGTGCTCGACGGCGGCCGCCTCCTGAACTAGCATCGCCGCTTGGCCTCGCACAGCCCCACACCATCGGTGAAGCGCGACTACCGGATCGTTCCCATCAAGCGGCGGCTCGCCGTGCTGGCGAGCGGCGGCCTGGATAGCTCGGTGATGCTCGCCGAGTTGGCGCGCGGCGGCCGCGAAGTTTTCCCGCTTTACGTGCGCGCGGGCCTGATGTGGGAGCGGCACGAACTCGGCGTGCTCAGAAACTACCTCCGCCGCCTCAAGTTGCGCGGCGTCCACGCGGTAAGCGTGCTGCAATTGCCGATGGGCGACGTGGCCGGCGGCCATTGGGGCATGACCGGGCGCAAAGTGCCGGGCTATCGCGCGGCGGTGTCGTCGAACTACATCCTGGGCCGCAACCTGAGCCTGCTCGCCAAGGCCGCGATTTTCTGTGCCTATAACCGGATTGGCGAAATCGCTATGGCGCCGCTGGAGAGCAATCCGTTCCCCGACGCGCGGCCGGAGTTTTTTCGCGCGCTCGAGCGCGCCGTCGATCTCGGTGTCGGTCTGCGGCTTAAAATACTGACCCCGTTCGTCGGGATGACCAAGGGCGAGGTGATTCGGCGCGGAGCGAATCTGCCGCTGCGTTTCACCGTGACCTGCGCGCGGCCCGAAGGCATCACGCATTGCGGCAGATGCACCAAGTGCGCGGAACGCATCGAGGGCTTTCGCGCCGCCGGGGTTCCTGATCCAACCGAGTACGCGCGCCGCCCGCCGCGGCGCGGCTGACTCTTTACGCAGCTACCGGAACCGGCGCGGGGGCGAAGCTCGCTGTGCAGGGCGGTCCCGGCGCGAAGAAATGGCTGACGCTCGCGCCGTCGCGTCCCACGAAGATCAGGCTCGCCGAGCGCGTCCCGTAGTCGCCCATGTGCTGGCAGAGCGCGTTGGGCCGTCCCTCGCGCGCATCGAGTTGCGTGGAGTGATCGGCCAGCAGATGCGCCAGTTGCGCGCGATGGGCCAGCGGGTCGCGAGCGAACTCCGCCGGCGGACACAGCGATGCGAAACGGTCGTGCGCGCGGCTTATCCGCGGGCACTCGAAATCGTTGAGATCGACATTGGTCAACAGATGCATCCCGGGCGTGAGGTTCACGAGTTCGAGACCGCCGCCGCGGTTGTAGGCGACGAAAGCCTCCTCGCGCGAGGCGACCAGCAGGTTAAACGCGTTGTAGTCGGCGCCGCGCTGGCCGCGCACGAACGCCGCCGCCTCGGCGGCCGTCCGATGCCGCAGCGCGTCGAGGCATAGCAGGCCCCGCGAGCGCAGCGCCGGATTAGGATCGCCATAGTCGGCGCGCCGGCGGTTGAGCAGGCCCGCCACCAGCCCATACTGGTTGATTCCGAGCCACGTGCCGCTCGCCTGGAGGTCCTTGCCGCCAACGACGTGCGGATGCTCGAGCAGGGTGGTCGGCGGCAGGGCGGGGCGCGCAAGATACTCGTCGCGGTTGGCGGCGATCACGACCGGGTAGTCAGGAAAGACCTTGAAGTAGATGGCCAGCGTGCACATGCTCTCTCAAACTTGGCAAAACCCGACGGCCCGAAACAAGGGGGAGGACTAGATTCGAAATACGGTCGTGCCGCAGAACGCGGCTTACACGATTGCGAAGTTCGCGTTGAGGTATCGGTCATGCAGGTGTAGCAGATTGGCTACGTGTCTCGCATTGTCAGCCAGGTGACTTTCCCGCGCCCGCTGCGACCGTCGCCGCGAGCGCCTCAGTAATTGATTTCCCCAGAATCGGCGCCGCGTCCGCGCGGCTGAACACCTGCATTCCCTCGATTGCCGGAAGTACACCGTGATTGGCTTCGATCACCCGGCGGATCTCATCGATGAAAACATTAAGGCCCGTCGCTGAACGGTCCGCCGCAAACTCCAGGGGCGCTCGCTGGATGATGAAATAGAGTCTCTTGAGGTCTTCGTATGCTGCCGGATTCGAATCGGCAAGCGAGTCATAGCTTCCTGGATCCTTGAAAGCTCGCCATTCCTCATCCCGGCGCGAATCGAAGCGCAGCGTCGTGACGAATTCCATCTGATATAGCGGCAACTCCAGTCTCGCGCAGGCCGCGCTGATTTGCGCCGGCGGATCATCGATCGTCACGGCGCCGGTATCGCTGTCGCTGGTGGCTCCGGCCTGGCTGCCGAAGCGCGCGCGAAAATCCTGGAACGTCCCGGGCCGGTTCGCGATATGAAACAGGATGCAAATGCCGTTACCGGCGAGAAGATTATCCGCCACGTCCGCCAGCAGGCGCTGTACCTCCGAAGAAGTCTCGGCGTGATACATCACGTGCGAGGCGTAAACCAGGCTGAACGCGCGCCGCATCCGCGCTCCATCGTGCGGTCCTGAAAGCAGCTCGAGGAGTTTCCCGCCGAACGCATCGCCGGCACGCACCGAAAAGCCGGCGAGCTTGATGCTGTTCGCGGCTTGCGCGGCCCTCAGCGTTTGCAGCGCTTCGCCGCGTTCGGCGTCCGCATACTCGGCAAGATAGTCGGTCGCCCTGACGGTGAATCCCGGCTCGAAACGTACTCCGTGCAAATACTTGATCAGAGTGTCGCACGGACCACATCCGATATCCGCGACTGCCGCCGGAGTATTACCCGCAAATATGAGATTCCGCTGGGTTAGATAGTTAAGGAAATCGCGACTGAGATTCGCGGTAATTTCCTTTTCGTCGGTGGCTTCCTTGAATGCCGGATAGATATCTTCGTACACGTAGCGATCGAGCGTGAGGTGAGGAGTCATATATGACCTTTCGCGGACTGCGCCGCCTTGTTGCCGACGTGGATCAGGGTAGCGTCGTCTTCGATTCGATGAAGCGCCGGAGGTATTTGCTTTGCCGCGCTTTCTCGTTTCGATCGTCTAGCGATGTGTGCGCGCGTCTCGCGGCACGGATCGAGGAAGGTTGCGAGCGTTGAAGTCCGCCTTTTCAGTTTTCCCTCCGATTCGCTTCCAATAGATCATGGTCCCGGTCAGCCCGCCGTGCGGCTTCAGCGCATAGTCCGGGATTGTTCCAGCCAGAACGAACCCCAGCTTCTCATACAACTCCGACGCTCCGCCCTCGACCGCGGTGTCGAGCACCAGGAGTGTGCGCGCGCGTTCCACGGCTTTGCTCTCGGCCGCCCGCATCAAGGCTGCCGCCACGCCTCGGCCTCGATAGCTCGGGCGGGTCATCAGCTTGGCGATTTCGGCCCGGTGCGGCTGATTGGGCGGACAATCGAGCAACAGGGTTACTGTGCCGGCCAGGATCTCGTCATCCCAAGCACCCAGAACAATCCGTTCGTCGCGGGCCGCCGCCGCCAGCGCGTCATCCCAGAACGCTCGCGCCGTTTCCGTCTCCAACGGATGCATGAAGCTGACCGATCCACCGTTCGCGACCACCTCGACCAGGATCTCGCTCAGCAGCTCGCAGGTCTTCGGCGAGGCGCTCAAGGTTTTGATTTCGATCTCGGGCACAGCGGCCATCCCCGGGCGCCTCTCTGTGGATGACGACATTGGCTCCCACCATGCTCCCGCAAACTTGACAAAATCCAGCCGCCCGAAACAAGGGGGGTATCGCGACGCACATCGCCTCGCGCGCGGCCAACGCCTTTGCGCTACAATCAGAACGTGGGTGGCGTGCGGCGCTACGACGTGGTGCTGATTGGCGGCGGAGTCATCGGAAGCTCGGTCGCGATGGCGCTCAGCGAGCGCGGACTCAAAACCGCCGTGGCGGATATCGATCTCAGCGGGCGCCTCAGTTCCAGCGAAAAAAATGCCGGCGGCGTGCGCGCGACCTGGTGGCAGGCGGTCAATATCGCACTCTGCCGCGCTTCGATTAAATATTACGAAAGCGTGCGCGAGGAGGTGGGCTTCCGCCAGAAGGGCTATCTCTGGCTCTACGACGCCGCGACCTGGCCCAAGGCCGAGCAGCATCTCGCATTGCAGCGCGACCTGGGCCATCCGATCGAGGAACTGGACGCCGCCGCGGTGTATCGCCGTGTTCCTGAAATCGATCGGCTCGACGGAATTGCCGGCGCGACCTTCTCGCCCGAGGACGGGCTCATCAATTCCAACCTGCTGAAGGAACATTATCGTTCGCGCTCGCGCGCGCTCGGCGCCGAGTACTTCGACCGGCTCTACGTCCACGCGATCGACGCGGGTGCGAGCGAGGTACGAATCGGATGCTGGCGGGCGGACGAAGCGCTTTCCGACGAGACGCTGACGCGCATGATGGCGGAGGACGCCCCGGGCGAGGCCGCGACGGGCCATCTCGTCGAACTTAGCGCTGGGGCGGTCGCGATAACCGGCGGCGCATGGTCGCCGAGCGCGCTCAAGCTGGTGGGGCTGAAGAACCTGAGCGAACCGATTCGCCGCCAGATATGCCTGGTCGATAACCGCGCGACCAACCTTGCCGCCTACGGCATGATGGTCGATACCTCGGGCGTTTATTTTCATAACGACGGCGCTTACATCCTGGCCGGCTACTCGCCACCCGAGGAGCCGCCGGGCTATCATTTCAACTACGACGGCGAGCGCTTCTTCATGGACGAAATCTGGCCGCGCCTGTATGCGCGGATGAGCGCCTTCGAGCGCTTGCGGCACGTCCGCGGATGGGCCGGGCTGTACGAAGTGTCGCCGGACCGCAGCGCGATCGTGGGGCGCGCGGCGCCGCGGGTGTTCGAGGCGCATTCGTTCAGCGGGCGCGGCGTGATGCAATCCTGGGGCGCCGGCCAGGCGCTGGCCGAGTTGATCGCGAACGGACGCTACGAGCGCTTCGACGCGAGCGCGCTTGCGCGCGACCGTTTCGAGCGCGGCGCGCTGGCGACGGAAGAGCTGCACATTTAAACGCCGTGGACGGTTTTAAAGCCCAAGCGGCTCATGATATTGAAATGGGATTGCGCGGCAGCCTTTGTGGGCATCCGCAGCCCCAGGAGGATGAATGTTTGCGTCGATCGAAGAGGTAATCGAACGGTTTGCCGGCCAGAGTTACATCGCCAGCCGCCGGATCGCGACCGTGGTGTTCCTGGCCTCCGCGCTCAAGAAGCCGATCCTGGTCGAAGGGCCGGCCGGCGTCGGCAAGACCGACCTCGCCAAGGTGCTGGCGCTCGCGCTCGGTCTCGAGCTTATCCGCTTGCAGTGCTACGAGGGGCTCGATGAAGGCAAGGCGCTGTACGAGTGGGAGTACGCCAAGCAACTGCTCTACACCCAGATTCTGAAGGACAAGATTAGCGAGGTGCTGACGGGCGCTCAGGGCCTGGCCGCCGCCGTCGACCGTATTGCCAAGGAGGACGAGGTCTTCTTCTCCGAGCGCTTCGTGCTGCCGCGCCCGTTGCTCAAAGCGATCACTTCGGAGAAGCGGGTGGTGCTGTTGATTGACGAGATCGACAAGGCCGACGCCGAATTCGAAGCCTTCCTGCTCGAGCTGCTCTCCGATTTCCAGGTCACGGTGCCCGAGATCGGCACCTTTAAGGCGCACCAGATTCCGCTGGTCGTACTGACCTCGAACAACGCGCGCGAGATGTCCGATGCGCTCAAGCGCCGCTGCCTGCATCTGTATATCGATTTTCCCGAGCGCGACCAGGAACTCGCGATCATCAAGCTCAAGGCGCCCGAGGCGGCCGACAAGCTCGCCGCCGAAGTGGTCACCGTGGTGCAATCGCTGCGCAAGCTGGATCTCAAGAAGAGCCCCGGCATCAGCGAGACTATCGACTGGGTCAAGGCGCTGACCTTGCTCAACGTGCAGAATCTCGACCAGGAGCTGGTCAACGAGACGCTCGACACCATCGTCAAGTACGAGGGCGACGTGCGCAAGGCCCAGGAGGAGCTCAAGGACTACGTGCGGCGCGCACGGGCGCGGCGCGGCGGCGACGCGGGCCCGGCCGGGGGAGCGAGCGACAAGGATTTGCTAAACTAGGACTTCCCATGCATCGCCATCCTGAACAAAGTGCAGGATCTCGCGCGGTCCTTTTCTGTCATCCCGAGCGAGTCCGCGAGTCGAGGGACCCCGGGGTTTCCTCACGCCTAGCTTGCGCAACGCTCGTTCACGGGAATTCGGGTTTCTTCGACTCCGCTCGCAGACTCGCCGCGCTCAGGATGACGAAGGGACACCGGCACCTGCTCACTGATGGCGCACTGGCGCATCCCGCTTAGCCGCGGATTGTTATGGAAGACAAGCTGGTCGAATTCGCCAACCTGCTCCGGCAAAACGGGGTGCGCGTGTCGCTGGCCGAGACGCTAGACGCGCTCGCCGCCTCCGGGATGATCGGCCTGGGCGAGCGCGACGCCTTTCGCGGGGCGCTGCGCGCCACGATGATCAAGCGGGCGAGCGAGCTGCCGGTCTTCGAAGAGCTGTTCGACGTCTACTTCTCAGGCCTGGGCGAAATAATCAAGCAGGCCGGACAGGGCGTGCAGGACGCGCTCTCGATGTCCGACCAGGAGTTCCAGAAGTTTCTCGACCAGGTCGAGGAGATGCTCAAGCAGCAGGGCGACAAGCTTTCGGAGCTGGCGCGCGAGCTGTTGCAGAACCGCTCGGGCCAGCTCGAGAAGCGCCTGCGCGAGGCCGCGCGCGCGGTGCGGCTGCAGGGCGTCGAACGCACGATCGAGGAGAACTATTTCGCCCGTGCGCTGGCGCGCGCGCTCGGCCTGGACAAGCTTGAGCAGGAGATCCGCGAGCTGCGCGAGCAGCTTCAGAAGCTCGAGTATGGCGAAGCGCTCAAGGCCCAGCTCGAAAAATATCTCGACCGCCGGCTCAAGGCGCTCGAGGACATCATCCGGCGCTACGTGCGGATGGAGCGCGAGAAGCGCGATCTCCGGGCGCGCGAGGAGCAGCGGCTCAACCAGCTTTCCGACAAGAGCTTTTATTACCTGAGCGACGAAGAGCTGGACCGCATGAAGGAGGCGGTGGCGCGCCTGGCGCAGCGGCTCAAGAACGTGCTGGCGGTGCGCCGCAAGCACGCCAAGAAGGGCCGCTTCGACATCAAGCGCACGCTGCGCCAGAACCTCGAGTACGGCGGCGTGCCGTTCAAGCTGCGCTTCGAGAAGCGCCGACGCGAGAAGCCGCAGGTGGTCATCCTGTGCGACGTTTCGGATTCGGTGCGCAACGCGTCGCGCTTCATGCTGCAGTTCGTCTATTCGCTGCAGGATCTTTACTCGCGAGTGCGCAGCTTCGTCTTCGTCTCCGACATCGGCGAGGTGACCGAGCACTTCCGCTCCAACGACATCAAGGAAGCGCTCGACATCGCGCTCAAGGGCGACATCATCAACGTCTACGCGCACTCGGATTTCGGCCGCGCGTTTCGCAATTTCGTCGGCGACCATATCGGAGCGGTCAACAAGCGCACCACGGTGATCGTGCTGGGCGACGCGCGCAACAACTATAATCTGCCGCACGACTGGTGCCTGCGGGAAATCCGCCAGCGCGCCCGGCGCATCATCTGGCTCAACCCAGAGAGCCGCAACACCTGGGGCTTCGGCGATAGCGAGATGGAACGCTATGCGCCGCATTGTGATTTGGTCGAGGAGTGCCGCAATCTCAACCAGCTTTATCGCGTCGTGGACCATCTCGTTACGCGCTGAGCGCCGCGCTCGGCGCATTGTGGCGGCAAGTCAGGTTGACCGCCGCACGGGTTTGGTCCAAAATTATTTCTGGACGCGACGACCGCGCGCGCAAGCGTGCGGGAGCGCGCGGCGAGAGTAATTCCGCCGGCCGCGAGGCCAGGGTGGGAATTGCCGGGGAACGGGGCGGCAGGGCAAAGATATTCATCATGGCTGCGCGAAGGGAAGACTTCATTCTTATGATAGTGGGTGGATTGACTCTCGATCCGACCACCAAGATGCCCATCGTCGTGCTCAAGGACCCCGACAACAAGCTCAATTTACCGATCTGGATCGGTCCGCTGGAGGCCGCCTCGATGGCGACCGAGCTGGAAGGCATCCGCCCGCAGCGTCCGATGACGCACGATCTCATCCGCAATGTGCTCGGCGACCTGGGCGCGACGGTCGAAGCGGTCGAGGTCACGGAGCTGCGCGAGAACACCTACTTCGCGCGCATCCTGGTACGCACCCGCGAGGGCCGCGATATGGAGGTCGACTCGAGGCCTTCGGACGCAATCGCGCTCGCGCTGCGCACCAAATCGCCGATCTACGTGGCCAAGAAAGTGCTCGAGATGTCGAGCGAGCTGCACGAGCAGGCGGCCGAACCGCCCAACGGCGCCGATCAGAACCTGGCCGGCGTCTCGCGCGACAAGTGGTCCGAGATTCTCGAGCGGATGTCGCCCGACGATTTCAAGTACAAAATGTAGCTTTGCCGCGACAGCCCCGGCGCGCCGCACCGGGCGCGTCCGCAGACTCAATTGGCGACCCGCCACAAGATAAGCCGCAAAGAGCTCAAGCAGCCCGACGAGTTTCAAAGCATCTTTGAAACCGCCGGACTCTTCTTCGAGCTCCATATGACCGAGGTCCTGCTCGGCGCGGCCGCCCTGGTCGTGATCGTGGCGATCGCGCTTGGCTTCTACTACTACGCGGCCCGGCGCGGCCGCGAAGCCGCCGCGCGCTTCGATCAGGCGCTGAGCGAGCTCCAGGGCGGCAAGTACGACGCGGCGGAGACGGCGCTGTTGAGCCTCGCCGCCGACGAGCCGCATCGCGCCGTCGGCCGGCTCGCGAATCTCTACCTGGCCACCGCCTACCTGGCGCAAAAGGAGCCCGCCAAGGCGCGCGACGCGCTGCTGCGGTACCTGGCCGAAGACGACGCCTCGCTCTTTCGCGGCGCCGCGCTCGACGACCTCGCGGTCAGCTACGAAGATCTCGGCGGCTACCAGCAGGCGGAAGATACCTATCGGCAAGCTTCGAAGATCGAGGGGCCCGAACAGGCGAGGGCGGAGCTGGGGATGGCGCGGATGCTGCAGAAGCAGGGCAAACGCGCCGCGGCGATTTCAGCCTACAATGATTTCCTGGCGCAGCATCCGTACGCTCCCGAACGCACCGTCGTGATGGAAACGCTGGCGCAACTAGGGGTTGCGCCAACGGCCGAGCCCGCGCCGCCGATCGTCAACGTCGTCAAGCCCGCCGGCGCTCCATAAGATTCCAGGGATTCCGTTGGACTCTCTCCCCTTGGGAGTCCGTCAATAAGCGGCAAATTTGCTTGTCCTCCTGAACGGAGGTTGCCGGAGCGAAGGATCTGCGCGAAGCGATTCGGGCCGCTAAGGTTTGTCGCTGATTGGGAAAATCGCTGCGCGTCGATCCTTCGCCTTCGGCTCAGGATGACGGCTCAGGATGACATGGGAAAAATCCACAGACCTCCAGCGCTCCGCCCGCGATGCTCGCGGCGGCGACGTCTCCTTGGTCTTGGACAGGGAGAGGTGAGGACCGGCTATTTGGCCGCCTGACGCGGTTTCAATTCGGAGTTGACCACGTAGTCGAAGGTCTTGTCCGAAGGCAGCCCCACCAGCTCGATCCCGTTGACCAGAAAGGTTGGCGTGGAGTTGACGCCGATTGCGTTGCCGTCGTCGCGGTCCTGCGTGACCTGGGCTTCGGCCGTGGGCGCCATGATGCAGGCGTTGAGCGCCTCCTGATCCAGGCCGAGCTTCTCGACATAGCCGCTGACGTGCTGGCGCAGATTCTGCGGGTTGATCGCGCCCTGGTCGCGGTAGATGTCGCTCACGAAAGGCCAGAAGGCCTTGGGATTCTGGCGCCGCACGCACTCGGCCGCGATCGCGCCCTGGAGCGCCCACGGATGGATGCTCAGGGGGAAGTGCTTGAAGATCAGCCGCACCTTGCCCTTGTGGGTGGTGTTGACCACGGTCTCGATTTCGCTGAACGCGCGCGCGCAGAACGGGCACTCGAGGTCGCCGAACTCGATGATCGTCACCGGCGCATCGGCGGGTCCGAGCGTGGCGCGGTCGTCGAGATGAAGCTTGTCAAGGCTGATTCGTCCCCATGGGTCTTTGCTCAGGTCAAGCTCGGTGCCGACAATCGCCTTGCCCGGTGAGTCGGTGATCAACACCGATTTGGCCGGGGTGCCGGGCGCCTGGCTGGCCGAGCGCAGCGGCCGGCTCCACAGGCCGTGCAGCGGGCCGGGCGTGGCGGGTCCGACCTCGACGTCGCTGAGCACCGCGGTTTTGCCAGCCGCGTCGGTGTAAAGGATGAAAATGCCCGACTGGCCCGCGTCGTTATGCAGCTTCACGACCCTGAGCGACATCCCCGGAATCGGCGACGGCTTCGGCGGGCCGAGTTCGACATTGGAGGCGCTCGACAGCCGGAAGCGCCGCTGAAGGAAGACTCGGAGTTGCATGTTGTCGGAGACGGCTTGGCCGGAACCGGCCTGGGTGTCGCTGGAGGCGGCACTGGCAGCGCCGCCATACGGACCGAGCGTCAGCAGCGCGGCGAAAAAAACCATCGCGCCGAAAACGCGTCCGGCGCGCGAGTTACGAGTAACCCCGGGGTCTGAGTCCGACATCGATCGCGATTGAAGTTTTGAAGTCATAACGGCTCTCAATCATAGAGACGCGCGGTCGCGCGCGCCAGCAGGACGATGCAGCAGGAGGAGACAATAAGACAGCGACTGGGCCTCGACCTGGGCAGTGAGTCATTGTCGCGCCATGGACGCTACTTCGCATAAGAAATATTATGTCAACTAGCGTGTGGCGCTTCGCGGGCTCGAACCGTGGACGCCATTCGTGCAAGAATCGACGCGGCCTTAGAGGGTGCGGTACCGCCCCCAACCGGCTCGGGCAAAAGCAACGCCGATAAGCCCGAGACGCACGACATCAACGCGCGGCTGTCGAGCCGCGCGGGCAGCGACACGGCCACGGCGAAGGGAAACCTTCGCGTGGCCGAACCGGTCCAACCCGCAGCCCATCCGACGACGTGGCGCCAGAGCGCGCCGCGCCACGCGCCGCACGTCCCGTGCGATTGCTGCGCCTCGCCGCAGGCCTTCAAGCGAAAGCACGGGCTCACGCCGTTACAGGCCTACAAGCGCGAGCATTGGCCGATGATCGCCGCGTGGGAAGAAGACCGGATGGACGACTACCATCGGCTCTCCAAGGAACGCGCCGCTCTCGAGAAGGTGCGGCGCGAGGCCCTCGCCTATTGCACCGAGTGCCACAACCCGTTGGTCGCCACCGAGCACGGTTATCAATTCTGCCCCTACGAGCGCGCCGGGCAGCATGCGAAAATCAAGGCCGCGCTGCGCAGGCCGGACCTGGTGGTCGTGTCGAACTCGAAGAAGGGTGCGGTAGGCTCGCTCCGCTCCGCTCCGGATCGCGCGAAGCGCGCAATCCTCGCGAGCGCTGCGCGAGCGACTATCAAGACGCAAGGGCGATGAGTCCCTTCCCTCCCAGAGTCTCTAAGAAACTCTTGCCGCAGTCGGTTCGGGGTTCCTACGGTGGGACCGCGCACCGTGCTTTGCCCGGACTCAGAGTCGAGGCGCACGGCGATGCTTGAACCGCTGTGACGGCTGGAGCTACGCGCGGCACAATGGCTACCCACGCGCGCATGCTCTCGGCCAGTAGGTAGCTGAGCCCGCGTGGCTGCTGGCTACCTAATTCGTACAGCCCCGTGTCGAAGGAAGCGGGCGATGCCCTGGTCCTCGATGCTCGTCCCGCTACGTCGCCAACGCGCCGCATAGTGAGCGCGCGGCCCTGGGTGAGGTTGCACCCGTTAGGGTGGTTCCCAGAGCCACGGCGCGCACTTCGCGCATCGCATGCAGATGAATAGCCAGTCACGGCCACGCGGCGCGTCGGCCACCGTGTACTGGTCCCGACATACGACGCAGCGTGCGCGACGGCTCGCACGTCGGGCGCGCGATTTAGACATCGCTGGCTGCGCTCGCCGCTGCATTCGCCACGCGCGCTATGAGCTGCGCGAGCTGCTCCGCGTGGCCCGCGTGCCGCAGCATGTCGGTGTCATGCGTCGGCGGCTGGCCTGTAGCCGCTGCGCGGCACTCCTCGCACGAGCCGACCATCGCAGCCAGCTGGGCGTCGGGCTCGTCGGCTGACGTCGGCGCTGGCGCATCTTGGACCGCAGTGGCTGCGGGCGCGGCAGCGCGTATGCGCTGCGCGATGTCTCGCAGCGCCGACGCTGAGTGCGCCGGGCTCAAGCCCGCCTCTGCACCCAAAGCGATTTGTTCGAGGGTCTCGGCGTCCTTCGCTTGCATACACGTCTCCATCGTCGCCGATGGCCGTGTTAGCACCGAAGTCGCTCGTGCGCTGAGGGATTCTGGCTCTCCGCCCCCAGCGGTGGCCCGGCTGTGGTCTCCGGGCTCTCTAAGGCCGCTTCCATTGAGCGGCCCGATGTTTTACGATCGGGGCGCTCGCTTCGCCTGTTGGTTTAACGTGCGTCGGCCCGCGAAGTCAACAGGGAGCTTCCGCCGCAACGGCGGAACACAGGCCGACCGGAAGGCGCGCCCCAACGGGGCGCGCTTTTTGTTTTGGCGTCGTCCACTCTGCAAACCGTGCCAGCGCGGGGACCAAACCGAATATTCATTGGAGTAGCCAGTTGACTGGCACGGTTTGCGAAGTGGCCTTCCGCCTCTCTGAACACAGCATCCAACCCCCTCACCCTTTTGAGGGGTTGGATGCTCTCTTTCGGAACCGCATGCCGTCCGAACCGCTTCCGCCGCAGTGCTTTTCTCTGGTATTCATTCGGTGATGCCGACGGAGCTTCAACGGAGAGCCTTTGCCGCCCAGCGGCGGCGCACAGCGCTCGCTCGATTGCTCTCCGTTGGTCCGCCGGCGGAGGCTGCGGGCGACAGTCTTGACCTGCGTGCGCAAGTGCAGGCTCAGGCGGAGCGCATCGCCGCTCTAGAAGCCGCGTTGCTGTCGCCGCGCGCTCCGCGCATCTCTCCCGCTCAGGTAGAGCAGCGGCGCGCCGCAGGCCGCGCCAGCGCGCGCTACCGTGCACGCGATTCCGAAGGGCGGTTCCTCTAATCGCCCTAGCGTTGTAGACTCCCCCGAAGCTCGCCAACGCGCCCACGAAATATTATGTCAACTAGGTTGGGGATTATGCCGATGTAGACTACCGCACGAAAATCTTTTAGAATCGGGCCATGATCCCGATTCAGACGGCCCTATCTCTTGGTTTTCGGTCTTTTGGCTTTGGCGGGTTTGGTCTTACGCCGTTCAGCGGATCGCTGATTCTGCTCGGCGTAATGCGGATGGGTCTTTTCGTGATACTCGCCGCACGGGCGACAGAAAAAGAACAGGATCGGTTGAGCGTAGGGACTGCCCATACCGTCAGTTTCCGCAACTGGCGGGTGGTCGTCAAGCGCAATTTTATTTGTCCCACTTGGGCGAGCGTGGCGCGGTTAACGCCGACGCTGCCCTTCAAGTATGGTCCAACATATGTCTGAGGGACCAGTTTTCTGGGTGTGGGCGCTATTTTTCAGCGCAGTGGTCGGTGTGGGGTTGTATCTGATGTTCCCCACGGGGCGCTTAACAGGAGCGATCCTCACTATTGCGGGAATGCTGGGATTGTTTGCCCTTGTTAACCCAGATGCTATTCAAGCTCCGCGTTTGGTCCTTTACGGTCCCGCAGCGGTAGCCGCCAGCGCAGCGATTGCGGCGGGTATGGAATTTTTAAAAGACCGCGATCTGAAAGCTCGACTGGTCGCGCTGCATTCCTCGCTCAGCGATTTTGCGCTCGATGTTGTCGAGCAGGCGGCCAAGCTCGACGCCCTCAAAGGTTCCGAGTCGAAAGTTCCCGAATTAGACCGATGGATTGACGCCCAGTTTACGAGCAGGTATCAAAAGCGGCTAACGGAGATATTCAGAGAAACAGTTGAGCGCGGCTGGTTTGACGGGACATTAGCCGCTAAATTGCTTCGGCTGCCATTTCGGGGAGAAGGGCCAACGTACTGGATTGGCGGAACTAAAATTGGGGTTGTAGCCGGATTCATCAATGGCGTCTGTAGTAACCGCTTAAGGCCAAGCGAGTGGCTAAGGCGCCCTTCTTTTTGGCGCACACTGGTTATTTGTTTATTTTCAGCGGCGGCGATTTGGGGAGCGCTGGGCATCCGCCCTCACCATTGGCCTATCTGGCGGTAAGTGTGGGAAATGGCAATCTCAATTGAACGGGCTTGCTGGCGTGCTCTTGCTTGCTCTGAAGCGCCCGCCAGTTATTGCGCTTCAGCAGCCTCGCACCGCTTCTCCAAAGATGTCGGGATTGCTGCGATTGTTGTAGCGGAACTGAAATTCCGCCAGGTAGAGCGGCAGATATTTCTTACTCACGTTGTGGTACGTGCCAACGATGCCGCGTTTGAGCAGTGCCCAGAAGCTCTCAATGTTGTTCGTATGAATCTCGCCGCGCACGTATTCGCGCTGGCTATGATTGACGGACTCGTGCCGGATGCGACGGTCGATATAGTCGTATGCGCGGTTGTCATCAGTCGCGACCAGCGAGACTTTCTCATTGACCGTATGATGGACGAACCCAGCGAGAGTACGCGCATCCGCTTCGCCGATCATCTTGCATACGACGCTGCCCTTGCGTTCGATTGCGCCGATGACACCCACCTTGCCGAAGCCAATGGACTCGCCGAGCTTCTGCGGCCCAGCGGCATCGCGTTGCTGGCGGCTCTTTTTGCTCCAGTGCCGGTTGCGATCCTTTCCGCCGATGTAGGTTTCGTCCACTTCAACAATGCCCATCAGTTTACGAAAGTCAGGGTCTTTCATTCCGGCTCGCAAGCGCATGCACATGTACCAAGCCGAGCGGTAGGAGCCGGTGCCAAACATCCGATGAATCTGAAGCGCGCTGATGCCTTTCTTGCTGGTCAGCATCAGATGCAAGGCTTTAAACCACGAGCGCAGAGGCATCTTAGTTTCCTCGAAGATCGTTTTAGTCTTGAGCGAAAAGCGGTAGGGCGAGCGATTATCCTTGCCGCATTTTTTACACTGCCAGTGCCACGGACGCGCCGTGCTCTCGTAGACCTTGGTATTGTCGCATCGCGGACAGTGCGGACCGTCAGGCCAGCGGCGCAAGAGCAGGTAGGTCCAGCAAGACTGCTCGTCAGGAAACAGCCGGTCGAACTGTCCAAGCGTCATCTGACGAACGAAACGCGTTTGGTCCTTGCTCTTGCTCATAACCAAAATCTTAGCGGAATCGACCGTGGTAGTCAACAGTCGCATAATCCCCACTAGGTTGGCGATTAGCCGGGAGTTGACAGTGAGAGAAAAAGCAAAAATAGAGACCGTGGCAGGCCGGTCAGTTATTCTTACGCCAGAAATGATCGAGGCGGGCGCAGTCGCCCTTTCCGAATATTGGAACGGATATGAAAACTTAGAAGAAGCAGCCGAAAGAATTTTTAAAGCTATGGTTGCGGCTCGGCCTTCTGCTTAATGGATTCCTGAAGCCGCTTTTTTACTTCACGGTGTTGTTGTTCTATCACATTTAATTGTACGATCATGAATCGCAAGCACGACCTAAAGGTCCAGCGCATATCGGTTAGATCGGCACGTGAGACCGCAATGGCAAACTTGTCTGCTTCGATCAGCGTTTCTTTGTGTGCATGCAATTGCCCTTTGCTAATTTGCACCATTCCCTGATAAACCTTCATACTCTCAATCCACGCTTTACACGCTTTAATGGGCGGTTGTGCCAGCGTCTTAATATCCACTCTATGAGCAAAGCAATTTCGGATTTTGTGGATAATTTTTAAATCGTGATACACCTCTTCGGTAACCATTCCCAGCATGTAACTCAGCGTGATTTTGGTGCCGAAAGTACCAAGTGGTCCGTTTGGTTGAAAAAGCTCATTCAAGAGCTTTTTATCCTCAAGCATGACCAGCTTTAGAATTGCGGCTAATCGATCCTCGACAATAGCCGGAAGGGATATAGCAAGTCCCCGATCTGGGCTCTCGTCATAAAATTCTCTGATATCGGGCAGTTCCCACCACTCCGATATTGCGTCGAGCGGTTCAGTTGCCATCTACACTAACGTGATTTGCCAATTTTCGCCCGTTTGCGCGGCCCCTTGGCACTGCTAGGCATGTTCGTTTTCTCAATAAGCGGAGCCATCAGCTTTTTAAGTTTGCCGATGTCCGCGTTTCGGAGTTGCTCGCGCAACTTTTCGTCTGCTTGCCGAGTTTTTTCGGTGATTGCCACGCCTGAACTTTAGCGCGGCAACCGTCTCAGGGCTAGTCACTGACGCCTTGGACTAAATCCGCAAACATTTCCGAGTTCTTTCGGTTGTTGAAGCGCCACGAAAACTCGTTCAAATACAAAGGCAAATAATCCTTGCTGACATGGTGATAAGTGCCGACCACGCCACGCTTAATCAAGCTCCAAAACGACTCAATGTTGTTGGTATGAATGTCGCCGCGCACGTACTCGCCAGCGCTGTTGCTTGACGGCTTCGTGACGCATCCGCTGATCGACGTATCGATATTCGTCCTTTTCGTCCGTGGCAAGCAGGGTAACTTTGCTGTCCACGGTGTTGCGGACGAATCCAGTCAGAGTCTCGGCTCCCATTCCGCCAATCACCTTGCAGACCACGTTGCCTTTGCGAGCAATCGCGCCGACAACGCCGACTTTGCCATAGCCGACAGCATCGCCTAGGGGCTGTGGTCCTTTGGCCTTGCGTACCTGGGCGCTCTTTTTGTTGAAGTGACGGTTGCGATCCTTTCCGCCGATATAGGTCTCGTCTACTTCGACTGTGCCAGTCAGCGCGAACGCATCGCCTTTCATGGCTGCGCGCCAGCGATGGCAGATGTACCAAGCTGTGCGCCAGTCTGTGCCCGAATCCTCGCCAAATATGACGCGGCGAACCTGTATCGAGGTGGAGATGCTTTTTTTCAAGAAGGCGCGTTAAAGTCTTACGATTATATTAGGCATCCCAAGGCGGACGGCACATTTTGCCCAAGTACGCCTCACTAACTTAACCGTTTAGGGCATTCCGAATTACGCAGCATGGTTGGGAGGACGACCTATGGCTCTTAGGCTTGGCTGGTTCGGTGTCGTCTTCGGCATGATCCTGATGCTCGCCGGATGCGGCGGTGATTCGTCCTCCTCGCCTTTGGCAACGCCGACCCCTACGCCCACGCCCGCTCCGGGTGACAGCTTCGCGCCGGCAGCTTCGACTCCCACGATGAACCAGGCGCGCGCTTCCGCCAGCGCCGCACTGTTGAACAACGGCAAGGTACTGATCGCGGGTGGCTTAGCGGCTTCGGGGCCGACTAACAGTGTTGAATTGTATGACCCGGCGAGCAACAGTTTTGCCTCGGCTGCTTCGCTTCCCACGATGAACACGGCGCGCTTCGACGCCACCGCCACGCTGCTGGGCAATGGCAAGGTGCTGATCGCCGGTGGCGTAGGAATTTCCGGGACGCTTGACACGGTCGAGTTGTACGATTCGACAAATAACACCTTCGCCTCGGCCTCATCGTTACCGTCTATGAATATGGCGCGCTTCGGCGCTACCGCCACGCTGCTCAACAACGGGCGCGTGCTTATGGCGGGCGGCTTCGTCGATCTTTACACCGCGCTCGGCACCATCGAGATGTACGATCCGGCAGCTAGCACCTTCGCGCCAGCGGCTTCGCTTCCCACGATGGGCTTGAACCTGCGCGGCGCTCCAACGGCGACTTTGCTCTCTAATGGCAACCTGCTGATCGCCGGTGGCTTCGAGGGTCTCTTTGGGTTCGGCATCCCGGAAGTAAACAGCAGCACGGACTTGTATCAGCCGGCGACTAATAGCTTTGCCGCCTCGTCGCCGCTGATGCTCGAAGACCGATACATGGCGGCCGCCACGTTGCTACCGACTGGCAACGTGCTAATAGCTGGCGGGCTGACCGCGTGCACACATTTCACTGAGTCGACACAAAGCGTGGATTTGTACGATGCGACAAATAGCACCTTCCTCCCAGCCTCATCGCTACCGACTATGAACACTTCGCGCTCCAGCGCCACCGCCACGTTACTTCCCAACGGCAAAGTGCTGATCGCAGGAGGATCCTCATCTTCTTGCGGACCCGCAAACGCAAGTCCGACTATTCTCGCCAGCGTGGAACTCTACTACCCCACAACGAACAGCTTTTCCCCGGCCGCTTTGACTCCCACGATGAACAACGCCCGTTCGGAGGCCACCGCCACGCTATTGCCCAATGGCAAAACGCTCATAGCCGGCGGTTTGGGAGTTTCCGGACCGCTTGACAGCGTCGAGCTATACAGTCCGTGACCCGAACGAGCTTTGCCGTCCTTACGTCAAGCGAATTTCGCCGCGATAGTTGTCGAACATGGCGCTTGAAATATTATGTGATCCGATCGAACTTGGCGTTGCAAGGTCTCCGAAAGCCTCAATGCCATATGGTGGTTGATATGCCCACACGCGTGGTCACCCTCATCTTCAACGTAGGGATTTTCGTACTGCTTGTGGTGTTGGTTCTGTTGGCGTCCGGTATGAGACGTTCTCTCCGGCGCATAGAACGCGCGTAGCGCGGGCCCGTTCACGGACGATTCAATTTTTTCGCCGACTCGAGTGCTGATTCGCTTTGGCAAAACGCAGCGGACGGCGGGTGGATCCTTGTCTCTCCAGGGGCTTGTTCTGACTGCCGCGGGCCCCGCGTCAGTAACATGGCACTCGAAATATTATATCATCGAAGACTCAAAACGCTCCGACGACAGGTGAGACACACATGAAGACAAATCATGTTGCTGCGCTGGTGCTGTTGAGCTGGACATTGGTCATCACCGTACCAAGATTCCCCTCCCCGGAGCCGAAAACAGGTTTCCCTACCAAGCGTGCCTGCGAGCAGGCGGCGGCCAAGTGGCGAGCCGATTTCGAAACGCAGGTGAAGGAAGGGACCATAAGAACAGACACCGATCGGCGCCGACGCCTCGCACGAGCGATACCATCGACCAAATGTGTCGAGGATGCAAAGATTCCGCCGGTCAGTCCCTGATTTACTTCGCCCTGCTATCTTCGGTCCCGATTCCGCTGGCCCCCCGGGTGGATGACCTTGTAACCTCTCGCACCATGTCTGGCAGCGGGATGCTGGCGCGCGTCGCCATCGTATCTACAATAGCCGTTGCTGCCGTGCTCGCGGTTGCGAAACCGGCGGCGCGCGCGCAAGTCGTGTCAAGGAATCTGTATTTCCCGACTCTTACCGTGTCCATTATTTCGCCTGCGGATGGAGGCGCTGCGCCCGGCCAGACCATCGAGGCGGGCGTCTTCAGCATCAACAACAGTTCGCCCGCGCTGGATTTCGTCCGAAGCGCGCGGCGCCGGTGTGCCGCTATGGACGGCGTTCGCGATACTCGGCCTCGCGATGGTCGCACTACCCGGCAGCACGCGCCGTCGTATATGGCTTCTCGCGGGACTGATGATCCTGTTGGCCTCGGGCGCGCCTGGCTGCGGCGGCGATTCGAGCGGGCCCGGCCCCTCGTCAACGCAGACGGTGACTGCCCTCTCCACGGGCCCTGCAATCGCCTTCAATGGAGTTGTCAGCCGTACCATTTCAGCGCCATCGACCGTCACGGGGTTGCCGTTGAGCTTAGGAACGATCACTGGACATTAAGAGCACGCCCGGTTCTGGAGAACGTTTTTGCCAGTTGACTGCTACTTCAGCGGGTGAGCGATCTGCTTGCCGAGCTGCTTGAGGCGCGGATCGGCCGAAGATACGCACACGGCATTGTGGTAGAGCCAGAGCTTGAACTGGATCGTCACCGAGGTCATGTCGCCGCTGCGGTACATCCGCACCATGTTGTTGCGTTGCTCGTCGCAGCCCGCGGCGGTATCGGACGAATCCATCTGGCTCCACTGGCCGAGCGGCGCGTTGAGCTTAAGCGGGCCGGGTGGATCGCCGGGAGCGAAGGGCGGAGTCAGCAGATACCAGGTGGCGAGCAGGCCGAGCGCGGCCGCGTGCCGCAGATCGATGAACTTCACAGTGGACGATTGTAGCGTCCGTACCGCGGCCGAGGAAACCGCAGCGAATCATTCGGCAAAAAAATGCCGCGCGCGATCCTTCGACTCCGCTCGCAGACTCGCCGCGCTCTCAACTTATTATTGAGCCGTTACACTGCCGGCCGTCCTATTGGTTGTTTTGGCGATCGCTCCGGCTTAACGCCGCGCGTTCCTTGAGCTTCACCGTCGCGCGTGGCTTGCGCCCCAAATCCGCCAGCGTGCGCCGAATCGCCAGGTCGTCCGGCGCCAGTTCGCACGCCTGTTCGAGGTACACGATCGCGGTCGCGATCCGTCCCATCCCGGCCGCCGCGCGCGCGAGGTCGTGCAGCACCTCGGCGCTGTCGCCCCCGGCCTCGCGCGCCTTGCACAGCATCCTGAACGCCGCCGAGTAGTCCTCGCTCACCGCCAGCAGCGCGCCCATCCCGCGCAGCGCCATCACGTTGAGCGGGTCGAGCGCGAGCGCTTCCTTGAAATGCGCCATCGCATTTCGCGAGGCACCCTTGCGCCGCAGTCCCTCCGCGGCTTCGGCCAGCCGCGCGGCCTCTTCGGGGAAGCGCCGCCCGCCGGCCTCGACTTCGATCCGCTCGGCGCCGATTTCGGCCTTGAGGATTCTGATCCGCGGGCCGAGGTATTCGCGCAGCCGCTCGATTATCGGGTCGTGGTCGCCGCCGCCGGCTTCGAGAAAAATAAAGCCGAGCGTGTCGCCGATATGATCTTCGCGCCGGATGACGATCCGCACCGTGGCGCCACGCGCGCGCGTCGCGAGCCGCGCCTTTCTTTCGGATCCGTTTGACGGTGGCTCAGACACGTTCATCAGGATCGAACAGTTTGCGGTATTCATCGAGCGCGAAGCGATCGGTCATTCCGGCGATATAGTCGGCGACCACGCGCGCGAGCGCCTCGCCGTCGACCTCGATACGGCGCAGCACGTGGCCCGGCATCTGCCGCGGCTCGCCCATGTAAGTCTCGAACAGGCGCTCGAGCACCCTGCCCGCCTTGCCGGTCATCCGGCTGACCCGGTAATGGCGATACAGCCGCTCGCGCATCAAGTGCTTGAGCTCTTCCACCATCGGCGCCATCGCCGGGCCGAAGGTCGCGAGCGCCCGCCCCGCGCGCCGCACGTCGTCGACACTGCGAATCGAGCCGCGCTCCAGCTCCGCATCGATGTTGGTGACCAGGTCGGTCACCATCGCGTCGATCATGCGAATCACGGTCTGGTAGCGCACGACTCCCGGCTCGGCCCGCGGGCTCGCGTCGTGCGCGGCGGCGGCCGCCTGGCGGAACAGGCGCGTGCGGTCGAGATCGTCCATCGTGAGCATTTCGGCCTTCAGCCCGTCGTCTACGTCGTGGGCGAGATAGGCGATTTCGTCGGCGAGGTCGACGATTTGCGCCTCCAGGCAGGGGAACAGCGCAGGGTCGAACTCCACCGCCGCCGGGCGCAGCTTGAACTCGGAGTGCTTGATGATTCCTTCGCGGACCTCGAAGGTCAGGTTGAGCCCGCGGAAACTCGGATAACGCACTTCGATCCAGTCGACCGTGCGCAGGCTCTGCGCGTTGTGATCGAAACCGCCGTGAGGCTCCATCAGCGCGCGCAGCGCCCGTTCGCCGGCATGGCCGAACGGCGTGTGGCCGAGATCGTGCGCCAGCGCGACCGCCTCGGCCAGCTCCGAATTGAGCCCCAGCGCGCGCGCCGCCGTGCGCGTGATTTGCGCGGCCTCAACCGTATGCGTCAGGCGCGTGCGGTAGTAGTCGCCCTCGTGGTTGACGAAGACCTGGGTCTTGTATTCGAGGCGGCGAAAGGCGGCGGAATGCACGATACGGTCGCGGTCGCGCTGAAACGCCGTGCGCATCGGATGCGCCGGCTCGGGGAAGCGCCGGCCGCGGCTCATCCGCGACAGCATCGCGTACGGCGCGAGCGTGCGCGCCTCCAACTCCTCGAGATCCTCTCGGTTTCGCAGCATGATGGCGCGTCGCCAGGGCTGGCGACGCTACCGCGATGGTACCATGCAAGGCGGGACGCGCCGACATGCCAGGCTTATCGGCTGTCAACAGAGGCGCTTCGAGACCGTTTCGAAAGCCACTTCGAAACCCGCTCGCGAAGCCGCGTGATGTGCTTCTTAAGCCCCGCGCCGCCGCCTATAATCGTCCGGTACAGTTCTCCGGCGAAGCAGCGCGGCGGGGTCCGCGACTCGGGCACCGAAGCCGGATGACATGCGCTGACGGGGTGCGCAGACGGGGTGCGCGGATGGGGTGCGCGGATGCGGTGCGGATGATGTGGCGGAGCCTTGGGCTCACGATGGTGGCGGGTGTGATGGCGGCGGGATGCACCGCGCGGCAGCCGGCGCCAGGCGCGACGCCTGCGCCGGTCCCATTGGGGTCAGCTTCCATCCGCTCGGTCGTTGGCAAGGCCTCGTGGTACGGACCGGGCTTCAACGGCCGTCCGACCGCGACCGGCGAAATCTACAACCAGGACCAGATGACCGCCGCCTCGAGCATTTTTCCGCTGGGCTCGGATGTAATCGTGACCGATCTCGGAAGTGGACGCGCGGTCGAGGTGCGAATCAACGATCGTGGCCCGTTTCGCAAGGGGCGCAAGATCGATCTCTCTTATGGCGCGGCCCGTGCGCTCGGGATGGTGGGTCCCGGCACCGCGCTGGTGCGGATGGACCTGGTTGCGACGCCGGCGTTCGATCCGGCGGGCGAGCCGCAATACTTCGTCCAGGCCGGATCGTACGCCGACCAGGGCAACGCCGAGAATATCCGCGTCCGTCTCGCCGCCTATTATCCCGACGTCAGACTGAGCGAGCTTGATACCGGAGGCCGGCGCTATTACCGTGTCCGGATGGGCGGGTTCGCGACCCGCGAGCAAGCCCAGGCGCGTGCGGTCCAGACCGCGCGCTTCGGATTGCCGGTCATAATCATCAGCGAATGAGATACCCCACCCGCTTCTTCCTCCGCCGTGTGCTGTTCTCGGCACTCGCTGCGATACTGCTGGCCGCCGCCGGGGCGGCGCCATGCGCGCGCGCGCAGGCGGAAGACGGCAAGGTCAGCGAACTGGAGGCGGCCACGGTCGCACGGACCGTCCAGGAAGTGCGCCTGCTCAAGCTCAAGCACAAGGTCCCGGTCGTGGTTCGCAGCACCGAAGAAGCGGGCAAGCTGCTGGAGGCGGAACTCGAGAGCGAATACACGCCGGAGTCGATCGACACCGACGGCCGCGCGGGCGCGCTGATTGGATTGTACCCCCCGGGGGTCAATCTCAAGGCTGCCAACATGGACCTCCTCGAAAGCCAGGTGATCGCATTCTACGATTTCAAGAAGAAAACCATGGTAATCGTGAGCGGCGCGCTCGAACGCGAATTTCCCGGCCAGCCGCCCGAGCTCCAGGCCAGGCTGGACAATATGATCCTGGCGCACGAGTTCACCCACGCGCTGCAGGATCAGAATTTCGATTTCGGCGCCAAGGACGAAGCGCTCAAGAACGACGGTGACCGCGCGTTGGCGCTGCACTCGGTGGCCGAAGGCGACGCGACCATCGCCGGCTACGCCTGCATGCTGGGTCGCATGGACTCGGCGATTCTCGCCACGCTGATCAGCAATCTCAAGAGCTTTTCGGAGACCTTCACGGGCGCTGCCGCCGGCGTGCCGCGCGGCGTGGCCGAGCCGCTGATTTTCCAGTACACCGACGGCGTCAAGTTCGTCGCCGAGGCCTACCGGCGCGGAGGCTGGAAAGCGGTCGACAAACTCTACAGCGAGCCGCCACAGTCCACCCAGCAGATCAGCGATCCGTCGCTCTACTTCGACCATCCTACCCTTCCGGCCACGGTCACGGTCGCCGGCTACCAGGCGCGGATGACCGGCTGGCATAAGTCCGACGAGGACACGCTGGGCGAGCTGGGCCTACGCATCATCCTGGAAAACACGCGCGGCATGGCCTCGCCAGACCTGGCGCTCGCCGACAGATGGGCGGGCGACCGGCTCGTGATGCTGCGCAAGGGCGACGCGGTGAGCGTTGTTTGGCTGCTGGCGTTTCGCGAGGCCGATTCGGCCGCGCGCTTCGCGGCCGTCTATCGTAAGGTGCTCGATCATCTGCATGGCCGACCGGCGGTGCATCGCGCCGAACTCAAGGGCAACGCGGTGCTCGTGATGATCGGCGAAGCGGCCGCGCATTTCGACACCCTGGGGCCGGCGGTGTGGAAGGCCAGCGCGATCGCCGCTCCGCCGCCGGCGATTACGCCGGGCGGCCCGTCGCTTCATGCCGGCGCCCCGCCTTCCCCCTTCGCGCCGCCTGGCCGGCTCGCCGCCGTGCGCTGATGCGCTCGCGACGTCCACGGCGGCTCCATCGAAGCGCCGCGCTGGTTCTGTTGACACTCTTCGGATGCGCCTCCGGGATGGTGAGCGGCGGCCGGGTCAACCTTCACCGCGCCGAGCAGATTTATACCGACGTGCAGGAGTTGCGTCAGCTCTACTTCAACACCGAAGTGGCGATGGTGCTGATGGACCAGGCGCACGCCAACCTCGTGCTGGAACGCGAAGTGACGCAGCATCACGACGAAGCCGATCTGCAGCGCCCTGCCGAGGTCGGCATGCTGACCGGGCTCTACGCTCCGGGAACTAACCTGAAGACTCAGACGATGCGCGTGCTGAGCAGCCAGGTCGTGGGCTTTTACGATCCACAGAGTCAGGAAATGATCCTGGTCAACGGCAAGTCCCCGCGTAGCCTGTGGTCCGAGATCACGGAATTTTTCACTCACCAAAAACCGACCAGCGAAATGCTGGTCGCGCACGAGTTGACCCATGCGCTGCAGGACCAGTATTTCGGCGTCCATGCCGCGCTCGATCGAATCGTCGGCGATGACGATCGCCGACTGGCGCTGAAAGCGGTGACCGAAGGCGACGCGATGCTGGTCAGCTACGGCTATATCTCGGGCCGCATCGACGCCGACACCATCGGCACGCTGCAAACCAATCTCGAAAACATGCCGAAGATGTTCGACCTCGAGTCGCCCGGTACGCCGGCGGCGCTGCGCGATGCTCTAATCTTTGAGTACACCGACGGCACCCGCTTCGTGGGCGAAGCCTACCGGCGCGGCGGATGGAACGCGGTGAATGCGCTCTATCGCAACCCGCCGCTTTCGACGCGGCAGATTCTGGAGCCGGCGTTTTACTTCGTCCATCCCTCGCCGCCGCTGAGGATAGCCGTCGGCGGATGGGCGCCGGCGCTTGAGGGATGGCATGAGGTCGCGGAAAACACTTACGGCGAGTTGCTCCTGCGCGTCATTCTGACGCGCGGTCCCGGCGGCCAGACATCAGCCGGGCTGGCGCGCGGATGGCGCGGGGATCGGATGGCGGTGTTGCAAAAGGACGCCGCGCTCACCGTCATCTGGATCGTGGCGCTGAGCGACGACGCGAGCGCCGCCGCCTTTGCCAGCGCTTACGCAGGGATACTCGATCGAATCGTGACCAACGGCGCTGCGGCGCCGCATCACGTGGAGCTTCGCGGCGCCGCGGTGCTCGCGATTATCGGCCCGGGAGCCGCGCAATCAGCGGAACTCGCGCCGGCCATATGGCGTGCGAGCGTGATCGGCGCCGCCGCACCCGCATCGGCGCCGCCGGCCTCGCCTGGTGCGTAAGCCGTTTCGAGTTTTCCGAAAATTCCAGGCAAGGGACGTTGGGGCCACGCTAAGCGTCGAGCATCGCGCGCGCCTTGGCGATCAGCGCCTGCTCGCTGGGATGAGTCGCGCGGGCCAGCGCTTGGTCGAAGGTCAACCAGGCGACCTCGTCGGTCTCCGAATCGTGCGCGGAGGGATCGCCGCCCGCGTGGGCCATCAGGAAGAAATGCACGCGCTTGAAAATTTGCGTGAGCGTCGCGCCGTCGCGCTCGCGCGACGAGTAGACATAGGCGATCTCACCGAGCGGCTCGATCGCTCCCACCGTCAGGCCGCTCTCCTCGCGCGCCTCGCGCGTCGCCGCCTGCGCGACCGTCTCGCCGGCCTCGACGTGCCCCTTGGGCAGCACCCAGGTGCTGCGCCCGGCCGGCCTCACCAGCACCATGTTTACCGCCCCGTCGCTTAAGCGCCGCCAGATCAATCCGCCGGCGGAGACTTCGCGCCGGCGCCTTATCTTTGGTTCCGAGCCCTGCCGCTTCGATTTGGATCTCGCCCGCGCCATCACGACTAGCCTATATCTCCGAGGCTGAAGCCGAAATCCAGCATGCGCAAAAGCGCGGCGCGGGCGCCGGCGGAATCAGGCAGTTCGAGCGCGGGGTCGCGCTTAAGCCAGCGCTCAGCCAGTGCCCGCGACTGCTCGATAAGCCGGCCGTCGCGGATAAAGCCGGCAAAACGCAGCGGCAGCGCGCCGCTTTGTCTGGCGCCGAGCAAATCGCCTGGCCCGCGCAGCTCGAGGTCGGCGCGCGCGACCTCTGCGCCGCTGGCCGCACGAATCATCACGTCGAGCCGCGCACGCGCGTCGTTTTCGTGCGAGACCACCAGGCAGCATCGCGACGCCGCGGCGCCCCGCCCCACTCTGCCACGCAACTGATGAAGCTGGGCGAGCCCGTAGCGCTCCGCCGCGATCACCACGATCACGCTCGCTTCGGGCACGTCGATTCCGACCTCGACCACCGTGGTCGAGACCAGCGCGTCGAGCGCGCCGTCGCGAAACGCACGCATCGCGCGCTCCTTGTCCGCCGGCCGCATCCTGCCGTGCAGCATGCCGATTCTGAAACCGGCGAGCGGGCCCGCGCCGAGCCGCTTGGCCGTCGTCGCCACGGACAACCGTTCGTCGCCCTCTTCCTCGCCCTCGATCAGCGGAACGATATAGTACGCGCGCCGCCCGGCTTCGAGTTCCGCGCGCACGATCGCGTCGACCTCGGCCAGCCGCGCTTCGCTGAAAATATCGGTCAAAACCGGCGTGCGTCCCGGCGGCATCTCGTCGAGCGCCGAGATATCCAGGTTGGCGAGCAGCGTGAGCGCAAGACTTCGCGGAATCGGCGTCGCCGTCATCAGCAGCACGTGAGCGCTGGGGCCCAGGGCCTTCAGGCGCGCGCGATCGAATACGCCGAAGCGATGCTGCTCGTCGATAACCGCGAGGCCCAGGCGTTTGAGCGCGACGTCCTGCTGGATGAGTGCGTGGGTGCCGAAGACCACCGGAATCGCGCCCGACGCGAGCAGCCTGAGCGTCCGTGCGCGCTCGGACGGCGGGGTCTTACCGAGCAGCAGCGCGGCCGGTACGCCGAGCGCGCCGCACAGCGCCGTGAAGCTGCGATAGTGCTGCTCCGCGAGCAGCTCGGTCGGCGCCATCATCGCGACCTGCCATCCCGACTCGGCCGCGCGCAGCGCCGCCCACAGCGCGACCAGCGTCTTGCCGCTGCCAACGTCGCCCATCAGCAGGCGGTTCATCGGATGCGCTCGGCCAAGGTCGGCGCCGATTTCATCGATCGCGCGGAGTTGCGCACGGGTCGGCGTGAACGGCAGCGTCTCGAGCAGGCGCGCGGTCAGCTTCGCCGGAGCGTCCATCCGCGCCCCCGCGCGCCGCGCCGCACGCATCCGATCGATTCCCATCGCGAGTTGAAACGCGAACATCTCGTCGAAGGCGAGCGTAAAATGCGCGGGGCTGTCTCCGGCCTCGAGCTTCACCGGCTCCGCGTCAGCCGGTGGCTGATGGAGCATCCGCAGAGCCTCGCCAAGCGCCATCACGCCGGCCTCGGCGCGCACCGCGGCCGGCATCGCGCCCTCGATTCGCCCGCCGAGCGCCGCCAGCGCTTGTGCGACGAGCCCGCCGTAGACCCGCTGACCAATCTCGGGGGGCAGGCCGTACACCGGACGCACGGCCGGCGGCGCACCGGAATCCAGCGGATAAACTTCGGGATGAATGATTTCCAAGCCGCCGTCGGGCGCCTCGCTCACCCGGCCGTGCATCACGACGCGCTCGCCGTCGGGCATGCGTCCCTTCATATAAGCCGGCAAGTTGAACCAAACCACGCGCAGGCGCGCGCCGCCCGCACCCTCGAGCCAGCCGGTCGCCATCCGCCGCCAGCGCGTCCTGCGCATCGGCCGTTCCTTGAAGCCGACGAGACGGCCTTCGACCACCGCGGAAGTTGCGGGCTTGAGGTCGGTAACCGGCGTGCGTGCGCGCCAGTCCTGGTAGTGCAGCGGCAGGTTAAGCAGCAGGTCGGCAACGGTCGCGACACCGCGGTCGGCGAGTGCCGCGGCGCGCTTGGGACCGACGCCGCTCAGCGCGCTCAGCGGAGTTTGCATCTCAAGCGGCATCGCGCGTGAGGGTCGTGCGGAAGGTGATTCGAGAGGTCGCTCGGGTAGCTGCGCCAGTGCGCGGCGCCACGCTATCCGCGGCGGCTTTTCGGCGCCCGGTCATCAACGCCCATTATCGGCGCGATTAGCTGTGTGGCTATCCGAGTGATAGTCCTGGAGCGCGCGAACCTCGAAGCGGCCGTCCTTGAGCGCCGCGATTCCTTCGACCGCGGCCTGCGCCCCAGCCATCGTGGTGCAAAACGGCAGCCGCATCTCCAGTGCCGTGCGCCGGATCGAAAACGAGTCGGCGGTCCCCGATGCGTCCGGCGTATTTATGACCATCGCGATCCTGCTCTCGCGCATCAGGTCGACCACGTGGGGCGAACCCTGGGCGACCTTGTTGACCACGGAGCACGCGATACCCAGACCCTGGATATGACGCGCGGTGCCGCCGGTGGCGACCAACTCGAAGCCCATCGTGGAGAGTCCGCGCGCGATCGGCTCGAGCAGCGCCTTGTCCTCGTCGCGCACGCTGATGAACACGGATCCGCGGGCGGGAAGATCGGTAGAGGCGGCCAGCTCGGCCTTGGCGAAGGCCATCGCGAACGTCCGATCGATTCCCATCACTTCGCCAGTCGATTTCATCTCGGGACCGAGAATGGTGTCGACGCCGGGGAAGCGCACGAAGGGAAACACCGATTCCTTGACCGAAACATGGTCCGGCACGCGCTCGACGGTGAAGCCGAGCTCGGTAAGTTTTTTGCCGGCCATCACCAGCGCGGCCAGCTTGGCCAGTGGCACGCCGATCGCCTTGCTGACGAACGGGATGGTGCGCGAGGCGCGCGGATTGACCTCCAGGATGTAGACTTCGCCCTCGAAGATCGCGAACTGCACGTTGATGAGGCCGACGACGCCGAGCTCGCGCGCCAGCATCCGCGTCTGGCGCATCAATTCTTCCCGCAGCGCGCCGCTCAGCGTGCGCGGCGGCAACACGCAGGCGCTGTCGCCAGAGTGGATTCCGGCGTGCTCGACGTGCTCCATCACGCCGCCGATAACCACCGCTTCGCCGTCGGAGATCGCATCGACGTCGACTTCGATCGCGCCCTGGAGATAGCGGTCGACCAGCAGTGGGCGCTCCTCGGAAGCGAGCAGCGCCTGCTCGACGTAGCGCCGCAGTCCCGCTTCGTCCGCGACGACTTCCATTGCGCGTCCGCCGAGTACGTACGACGGCCGGATCAGCACCGGATAGCCGACTTCCGCGGCGCCGCGAACCGCTTGCGCGAGGCCCCTGGTCAGCACACCGCGCGGCTGTCTGAGTCCGAGCTTCTCGACCAGGACGTTGAAACGCTCGCGGTCCTCCGCGCGATCGATCGCGTCGGGCGAAGTGCCGAGGATCGGCACGCCGGCGCGCTCCAGCGGCACCGCGAGCTTGAGCGGCGTCTGCCCGCCGAACTGCACGATCACGCCGACCGGACGCTCGCGCTCGGCGATCGCCATCACGTCCTCGAACGTCAGCGGCTCGAAGTACAGGCGGTCGGAGATGTCGTAGTCGGTCGAGACGGTCTCCGGGTTGCAGTTGACCATGACGGTCTCGAAGCCGGCCGCTTTGAGCGCGAGGCTCGCGTGTACGCAGCAATAGTCGAATTCGATTCCCTGGCCGATGCGGTTCGGGCCGCCACCGAGGATCATAATCTTGGGCCGATCGTCGGGCGGCGCTTCGTCCTCGCCCTCGTAAGTCGAATAGAGGTACGGGGTGAAGGCCTGGAACTCCGCGCCGCAGGTGTCGACCGTCTTGAACACGGGAGTTACCGCGGCTTCCCGCCGCTTGAGCGCCACCGCCGCCTCGTCGAGGCCGCTAAGCTCGGCGATTCGGCGATCCGAGAAGCCGCTCTCCTTGGCCTCGCGCAGCAGCGCCGCGTCGAGCGGGCCGCGCTTGATTCGCGTCTCGGCCTCGACGATTTCGGCGACCGCGTCGATAAACCATGGATCGATGCCGGTGAGCTGATGGATTTCCTCGCGCGCGACGCCCAGGCGCACCGCGTCGGCGAGGTAATACATGCGATGGCTGTTGGGCAGCGACAGATGAGCGCAAACGGTGGCGAGCGCGGCGGTCTCACGCATCCCGGCCGCGCGGCTCTCCAGTCCCCACGAGCCGATTTCCAGCGAGCGCAGCGCTTTCTGCAGCGATTCCTTGAACGTGCGGCCGATTGCCATCGCCTCGCCCACCGACTTCATCTGCGGGCCGAGTTCGTCGGCCGCGCCGCGAAACTTCTCGAAAGCGAAACGCGGGATCTTGGTCACCACGTAGTCGATAGTCGGCTCGAAGCAGGCGGGAGTCATCCGCGTGATGTCGTTGGGAATCTCGTCGAGCCGGTAGCCCACCGCTAGGCGCGCCGCGATTTTCGCGATCGGAAAGCCGGTTGCCTTGGAGGCCAGCGCCGAGCTTCGCGACACGCGCGGGTTCATCTCGATCACCACCATGCGGCCGCTTTTGGGATCGATCGCGAACTGGATATTCGATCCGCCGGTGTCGACGCCGATTTCGCGGATGATCCGAAGCGCGGCGTCACGCATGATCTGATATTCCTTGTCGGTGAGCGTTTGCGCAGGCGCTACCGTGATCGAGTCGCCCGTATGCACACCCATCGGGTCGAAATTCTCGATCGAGCAGACGATCACAACGTTGTCCGCCATGTCGCGCATCACTTCCAGCTCGAATTCCTTCCAGCCTTCGACGGACTGCTCGATCAGCACCTCGTGATTGGGCGACATCTCCAGGCCCCACTGCACCTTGGCGCGGTACTCCGCGGGGTCGCGCGCGATCGAGCCTCCCGTGCCGCCCAGCGTGCGCGAAGGCCGGATGATCAGCGGCAGGCCCAGGCGTTGGCGGATTTCGTCGGCCTGCTCGTGCGAGCGCGCGACCCCGGAGGCCGGCACTTCCAGCCCGATGCCGATCATCGCCTGCTTGAAGAGGTCGCGGTCCTCGGCTTTCTTGATGGCGCCGAGCTTGGCGCCGATAAGCTCGACCCCGAAGCGTTCGAGCACTCCGGTCTCCGCAAGCTCGATCGCCAGGTTGAGCGCCGTCTGGCCGCCCACCGTCGGCAACAGGGCGTCGGGCCGTTCGCGCGCGATGATCTGCTCGAGCGCCGCGACGTTCATCGGCTCGACATAGGTCCGGTCGGCCAGTTCCGGATCGGTCATGATGGTGGCTGGATTCGAGTTCACCAGGATGAGCCGCAGCCCTTCCTCGCGCAGCGCCTTGAGCGCCTGGGTGCCCGAGTAGTCGAATTCGCAGGCCTGACCGATTACGATCGGGCCCGAGCCGATCAGCAGCACCGATTTAAGATCTTTGCGAAGCGGCATCTAAACATCCACTATTGTAGGTCCGGCTCATGCGGGTCATCGTGCATTCGCGCCGCGCTCTTCGGCGGCGATACGGTCCAGCGCTTCCGCGCCCCATCGCGGGAATGCCTCGACCAGGCGGCGAAAGCGCGCGAACAGGTAGCTCGCGTCATGTGGTCCGGGCGAGGCCTCGGGATGGTACTGCACCGAGAAGAACGGCACGCCGACGCCGCACAGACCCTCGACCGTTTTATCGTTCAGGTTGAGATGCGATAGCTCCGCGCGTCCCGCGAGCGAATCGGCGTCCACCGCGAAGCCGTGGTTTTGCGAAGTTATCTCGACCTTCCGCGTGCGCAGGTCCATCACCGGATGGTTGGCGCCGTGATGGCCGAAGCCGAGCTTATAGGTCCTTCCGCCGAGCGCGAGGCCGAGAATCTGATGGCCGAGGCAGATTCCGAAGATCGGCTTGCGCCCGAGCACACCGCGCACCGCCTCGCTCGCGTACGGCAGCGCCGCCGGATCGGCTGGCCCGTTGGAAAGGAAAACGCCGTCGGGATTGGGCGCGAGGATGTCGTCGGCGGTCACCGCGGCCGGCATCACGCGCACGCGAAAGCCGCTCGCGACGAGGCGATGCAGGATGTTGCGTTTGATTCCGTAATCCAGCGCGACGATCAACGGCGCGCCGCGCAATTCATCTTGCGACGGCCGCCGGTAGCCAGTCCCGAGTTCCCAATCACCGACGTCCCAGTCGTAGGACTCGGCGCAGGTGACTTCCTTTACGAGATCGCGGCCGACCAGCCCCGGCGACGCCTTGGCGCGCGCGACCAGCGCGTCGGGGTCGAGCGTGACGCTCGAGATCACCGCCTCCTGCGCGCCGTGAGTGCGGATGTGACGCACCAGCGCGCGCGTGTCGATACCTTCGATTCCGGGCACTCCGGCGCGTTCGAGGTATTCGCCGAGCGCCATCTCGGAGCGCCAGTTCGAGGGCCGCGCGCGATAGTCCTTGACCACGAAGCCCTCGACGTGAACGCCCGCCGACTCCGCGTCGTCGGCGTTGATTCCGACGTTGCCGATCTCCGGGTAGGTCATGCAGACGATCTGTCCTTTGTACGACGGATCGGTCAGCACCTCCTGGTAGCCGGTCATCGCGGTGTTGAACACGACTTCGCCCACGGTCTCACCGATCGCGCCGAAGGCGCGACCGCGAAAGATGCGGCCATCGGCCAGCGCCAGTATCGCTTCACGTTGTGCGCTCACGTTCGCACGCCCGGTCTGCCGTCATAGACGACGTCACCCGCGACGATCGTCAG
>Ga0307374_10000715_pt1 | contig 62487 bp, 49 predicted proteins | sample OX3MG_FD_202532 | JGI IMG/M metagenome (GOLD analysis project Ga0307374, IMG submission 202532) | Soil microbial communities from Risofladan, Vaasa, Finland - OX-3 | ecosystem: Environmental > Terrestrial > Soil > Coastal area > Acid sulfate soil | place: Finland: Risofladan, Vaasa | collected... | reverse complement strand
GGAAGCTGTTCTGGCCGGATGCTTCCTCGACGAGGTGCCCGAAAGACTGATCGGCGATAAGGCTTACGACTCGGACACGCTCGATCAGATGCTGGCCGATGATTATGGCGTTGAGATGATCTCCCCCCACCGATCCAACCGGAAACAGAAGACCCAGGATGGCCGACCGCTACGGCGCTACCGGCGCAGATGGAAGATCGAAAGAGTCTTCGCATGGATGCAGAACTACCGCCGACTCGTCACGCGATGGGAATACAACATCGAAAACTTCCTCGGCTTCGTACAACTGGCGTGCCTGCTCATGATGCTCAGACATTTATGAGATGGGCTCTAGAGTCTTGCATAGGTCCTTGCTCGGCGCAACCGTCTCTACCGAGCCTTCGACACTGCCACAGCAACGTTGTCCCTCCTGCTCTGGGGCGATGCGCATCGTGGAGCGGCTCTCCTGTGCCCAGCTCTACTTCCGGATCCCAGAGCCACCCATCCCGCTACGGAGGTCCCATGCAGATACCTCCTGAGAACCCTGCCCTGATTCCGCTCTCTCTTACATCACACAGCCGACTCTGCGCGGAATCACATACGTGGGCTCACGCACTGCATTCCCACCTGTCCAGACCCCAACCACGGCCAAACCGACAGCCCCAGCGATGGCCTTCAACCGCTCACGACCCGATCATCGGCTCCCACTGTCGACGCCGGACCTTCACTCCAAGGACAGCCGTGCTATTGAAATCCCATAGGCGGTAGATCACCGCGCCCGCCGCAAACGCAGCGGCTTACTTCAAACGATCCAATCGAAACTGGCCAACATCGCTGGACTGCAGAACGCTCTTTTCGCCCCACGGCCAGTTCCGATTGGAAGCTAACGTTTAACGGGACCTATCCTGCATTCGTCTTGGAAGGCATTCTCGATGAGCGCTTTGGCCTGTTGGCGACAACCGAGGATCGTCGAGAGGCAAATCGCCGACCGTTCCTCTCGATAAGCACATTATCGCGTTTCCGCATGCCCTCTAGCATGAGCCACTCGGTCGAACTGCTGTTCCGATTTCCTGGGTTGGCTGAGTTTGAGGGATGGGGAGTACATAGGGCGTGAAGCCTGCCAGGTTGCTAGCGCACTCTGCAAGAATTGCTGGAAGCGCCCCAGTGGTCGAGGGCAAAGTGGGGACTGATGTGTCAGGCTTGCTGAAGTTGAAGGCCTTCGTCATGTCACCCACGGTGGCGCGGCGCCACGCGGACAAGTTGGGCACCTCCGCACCAAACCGCGTCTCGAGGAAGCGAAGCATTGAGGTGTGATCGAACAAGTCAGATGAGACAAAGCCTCCTCGGCTGAAAGGTGAAATCACAAGCATCGGCACGCGGAAACCTAGGCCAATGGGGCCGGTGATCGCGGGACTGCCTTCCACCGTGGGATCAAGAACCGCGGGCACCGTCAGATATTCTCCGGGAGTGCCCGGAGGCGCCGTGGTGGGCGGAACATGATCGAAGAAACCGCCGTTTTCATCGTACGTAACGAAGAGAGCGGTCTTTGCCCAAGCGGCTGGATTTGCCATTAGCGCGGTAACAATGGCGGACAATGTGTTCTCGCCGAAGAGCGCCGGCGATGGTGGATGATCCGAATCGACGACAGAGCCAATGATCCACGAAACCTGCGGCAGATTGCCGGTCGTTGCATCGAAGAGAAAATCGATGGGGAACTGGGGTGCGAATGCGTTTTGATACAGCGAGGATGAAGTATCCTGGAAGTTCTTGAAATAGGAGAGAATGTTGTCTGAAAAAATGCTGCTCAGAATATTTTGATCGGGTGACGTGTAAACCTTCCATGAGATGCCGCGCGCCTGCAACTGTTCCGGCATGGTGGTGTAAGTGAGCTTGCCAAAGAACGAAGAACGATTCGTCACCAGCGTTTGCAGCAGCGGCCCACCGTTCTGTCCATCTGGGTCAATGGAAGCCGCCATCGAGTAGAGGCGATTGGGATCGGTGGGACCGATCACGGAACAGAAGTAGTTGTCACAGATTGTGAAAGCGTCGGCCGCGGCGTAGTAGTAAGGCAGATCGGCGCGGGTGTAATAGCCCATCGCGAGCACCGCATCGTTGGCATTGATGGCAACGCGCGAGGTGACAAAACCATCCATCGCGCCGTTGTTCCAGCTCTGATGCTGCGGCACCCAATCGTGGGTGATGTCGTGGGAGCAGGCTGCGTTGGACTTTGTTGTATCCAGGTGGAACGGCAAAAGCACGCCCGCCGGTGCGTTCGTTGTGTTTGCCGGATAGGGCTGCTGGTATGCGGCACTCGGGTCTGAGAATCCACGCGCCCCGCGATAGCTCCCAAAATAATGATCGAAGGATCGGTTCTCTTGGATAAAGATCACCACATGGTCAATATCGCTTACTTTGGCGCAAGCGCCGGATCCGACCGGGATTGAAAGGCCGGTCATTCCCCCGCATCCGGAAAAAAGCGAAGCGGCAATGCCTGAAACTCCGGTTGCTGCTCCAATCTTCAGCAGTTCTCGACGCGTGATTCTCGTTGGATGCATGGTAGATTCAGAATCTTTCCTGTACTCAGATTCTGATTTGACTCCAAGGAGTTGGCCAGGGCAGAGCTAAATTGACCACTCGGCCAAAGGCTCTAAGCCCGTTGCAGGTTTCTTTCCCTGGCGCGCCCGGGAAGCACCTTGGGATGGGATGTGATGGGGTGTGCACGTCTGTAAATGTCGCGGAATTTGTTGGCTGGGCACCCGACCAAGCGAGAGGGCATTCCTGGCGGATGCGCCCGTTACTCACTCTGGCGGAAGCCCCACAACGCTCAAGTGGCGACGACAGGGCAATAACCGGCCAAAACGCCTTAGAGCCAGATAGTAGTGAAATCTGTTCAAGCCAGGCGTATGCGGTGCTACCATTCAACTCAAAGTAGGAGGTGATGATTCATGAAGAAGAAGACCTTTCTTAGTCTGCTCGCCTCCTTCATCGCGTTGTTTGGCAGTGTGCTCAGTCAACACCCTTGGGATCCGTGGAGGTGGTTTCCTGTCTTTCGCCCCTACGCCAGAGCCTCTCGGCTGCGACCCTGGATGTTTGACGGCCGTCCTTAACGGCCGCAAATCCGTCATCAAAATTTGGACACGACAAATATCCCGTCTTCAACCAAACTGACCCACTACCAAATTCTGGGTTGGCTCGGATCGGAACGCACGATGTATTATTCTCCAGCTCGATTTTTCTTTCTTCAACTTGAGCACGTGTGTTCATCTTTTGCCGTCCGAGTGTGGTCCCGCTGAGTCTCGTGGGGGTTCCACCAGACCGAGACGGCTACAGAGTCAACGAATGGGACCAGCCGGTCGTTGGGGCCATGTGAGACGCTCTGGACGTTCTCAGTTGATGCCGGAAATTCCGGACGGGATGCGTGGGATCAACTCCGCCATCGGCATGACGATTCGCAATGAATCGTCTTTTACGACTACACGAGAAAACGAGCACACTTTGGCCGGTTAGCAGTCGGAGTCACTCGTTGAGGGCTGGAGAAATTGGGCGAGCGTAATTGCGCCGAGAAAACGCCGATGTCGACTGGAAGGTTTCCGGGGTGATGCTAAATCGCCAATTCACTCATCGAGCCGGATTAGTACCCAGATGTCGGCATTGAACAAGGAATCCGCTCTCGGTGCGTGTCCCGGCAAACCCGGACCCTGGGGCGTTTTGGAGGACTAATCGTTAAGATCGTCTCTAAGACCCGCTCAATGAGCTCTTTGGGCTGATAACCGTCATTCTAAAATCAAACCTCAGTTTCGACCATTGACAAACGATAGTCGAATGTCTACAATTGATCCTCTTCGAGGGTCGATTGTCTTCCATGACAAAACAGACGAAGCAAAGCGCCAGCCTGTTGCAGGGCACTCTCGACATGCTCGTCCTGCGCACGCTCCTTTACGGTCCGGCTCACGGACATCAAATCGGCAAGCACATTCAGCACACCACCAACGAATTCCTGCAGATGCAGCACGGCTCCCTCTACCCGGCGCTGCACCGTCTCGAAGAGCGTGGATGGGTAGCATCCAAATGGGAGACGGCTCCGGGCGGCAACCGCGAATTCAAGTATTACCGCCTCACCGAAAAAGGCCGCAAGCAGCTCGTGGTCGAGGAATCGCAATGGAAACAGATGGCGGAAGCTGTTGCGCGCGTGATGTGGCCCCCCACCGAGGAGAGCTGAGATGAAATGGTGGCCGATGGGAAAAAAGGATGCCGACCTGGAGCGGGAACTGCGTTCGGACCTCGACCTCGAAGAAGCTGAACAGATGGAACGAGGTCTGCCTCCGGAGGAGGCGCGCTACGCGGCGCGGCGAGCGTTCGGCAATCCCACTTTGATCCGCGACCAGACGCGCGCTGTGTGGGCCTGGAACTGGCTGGAATCCCTGGCGCGCGACCTGCGCTACGGCCTGCGCACGCTCGGACGCACTCCAGGCTTCACGTTCATCGCCATCGTGGTCATGGCGCTGGGCATTGGCGCAAACGTCGCGTTGTTTACCGTGGTCCACAGCGTACTGCTTAAGCCGCTTCCGTACCGCGACCCAGGCCGATTGGCTCTGATCTATGAGGCAGACAGCGATCAGCGCCATGCCTCGCCATGGCTGCCGGTGGATGCCGGCAGTTTCTGGGAATGGCAGCGGTCGGCTCAATCGCTGGCGCAGATGGCGATGGTCTCGCCGTTTCAGGGATATAATGTCTCCGCCGAAGGTGGAAGACTGCCGGAGGTGGTCGAGGCTGCATGGTGCACAGATAATTTCTTCTCACTGCTAGGCGTGCAGCCGATGCTGGGCCGGGCATTCACGGCGGACGACGACAATCCGGGCGCGGCGGCAACGGCCATCATCACGGCGGATTTCTGGAAGCGCCGCTATGCGTCGGACCCAGCCATCTTAGGCAAGACCATCTGGCTCGATGCGAAGCCCTATACGATCATTGGCGTCCTGCCCGCCACGTTCGTGTACTCGGGAGCGTTTGGAGGCAATGCCGACTAGATCTGGACGCCGGTGAAGCATGAGGCGCCGGACTCCCTTCTGAAGACCTACGGCGATCACGAGTTTCAGGTGGTGGCACGCCTCGCTCCGTGCGCTTCGCTCGCAACTTTGGCTTCACGGCTCGACACTTTGCAGAAACAGATCAAAGCGGCTCATCCCGATCCTGCCGTGCACACGGGCGTAATCGCCCGAAGCATCCTGGATGATGCCGTGCATAACTACAAAACGCCGCTTTACGCGTTGCTCGGCGCGACCGGCTGCGTGCTGCTGATCGCCTGCATGAACGTGGCGGGCCTGCTGGTCGCCCGCGCCGCCTCGCGCACCAGGGAATTTGCGATTCGCACGGCTCTCGGTGGCGGTGGTATGCGTCTCATCCGTGAACGGCTGACCGAAAGCCTGCTGCTCTCTGTGGCCGGCGGAGGCCTCGGCCTGCTGCTGGCGTGGAGCGCTTTGGCGTGGCTCATTCACGCACGCCACGACATGAATCACGTGGAAGCCATTCGATTCGACGGCGTGGCCGCCGGCTTCACGGTGGGCATAATCGTTATCTGCGCGCTCTTCTCCGGATTGATCTCCGCTCTCTGCTCCGGCCGTGGCAGTGTGCTGGCCGGATTGCAGGAGGGCGGCCGCTCCAACAGCAGCGGCCGATCGCGCGCGATGTTGCGGCGCGGTCTGCTGACGGTGGAAGTGGGGCTCACGGTGGTGCTGCTGGCCGGCGCCGGGCTGCTTTTGAAGAGCTTCGAGCGGTTGCGCTCCTCCGATCTCGGCGTGCCGGTCGACAATGTTCTCACCCTGCGAGTTGGCTTGCCGAATGTGAGCTATGCAGAGCCCGAGCAAAAGATTGCCTTCTTCGAGCAGCTCATCGCGAGGGTTCGTGCCCTGCCGGGGGTTTCAGCCGCCGGTTTGGTGACGGCGGCGCCGGGCGAAGGCTGGATGGGCGACGATCTGATGAGCATCGTGGAGCATCCGCCGCTGCCAACTGGTCAGGGGCTGGACTTTATGCTGCGCGGCGCCGATCCCGGGTATTTCTCGGCCATTGGGCTTCCGCTGCTCGAAGGACGGATTTTCCGCCTCGGCGAGCGGCTGAAGCGCGCCAACGTGGTGGTCATTAGCCGCGGGGCCGCGCGGCAGTTCTTCCCCGACGAAGACCCCGTCGGCAAACATCTCAGGCCAATCGACGGCGGCGGCGAATGGGAGGTGATCGGCGTCGTGGGCGACGTTCGATGGAATATTGCCCAGCCGCCGAATCCCACCCTCTACTGGCCGATTTACGGAGGGGTCTACAACTTCGCCACCATCGTGGTGCGCGCGCCGCACGACGTCGATTCGCTGGCCGTCCCCATCCAGAAGGTCGTCGCCCAGATCGACCCCGACTTACCTGTCTCCCACGTGATGACCTTGCGCGAGGCCATCGGGAAAAGCACAATCGACTCGGAATTTGACTCGATCCTGGTTCTTGCTTTTGCGGGCATCGCGCTGGTTTTGGCAGCCGCGGGGCTCTATGGTGTGCTGGCGTATCTGGCAGCTCAGCGTACCGTCGAGTTCGGTATCCGCCTGGCACTCGGTGCGCAGCGCAGGGCGCTCTTCAGCCTGTTGTTATTCGATGGACTCAAGCCGGCGCTCCTTGGACTTCTTATTGGCCTGCCGGCCAGCGCAGCCCTGGTGCGCCTCATTCAGAGCATGCTTTACGAGACACCGCCGCTCGATCCTCTGGTATTCGGTTCAGTCGCGGGACTGCTGTTGTTCGTTGCCATTGCAGCTTGTCTCGCGCCGGCCTGGGGTGCCGCTCGCCTCGGCCCGATGAAAGCACTTCGAACCGAATAGGCAATATTTGTGCAGCCAATCGGGACCTCTCAGTTGTCGCATAATCGCCGACGCACTCATCGAGAGAATTACTACCCATAAGTCGGCCAGGGTCTAGCGATCTTCAAGACTAAGCCGAGGCTGGAAAATGAGGGACACTGCGGCGTTTATGAGTACTTGTCCTGCATCCCCGCGCTAAAACGTCCTCAATGAGCGCTTTGGGCTGTTATCGCCATTCGATGATCCAGGGCCTGAAGGAAAGAATCCGTCGATAGTGGATGACTCGTCGAGTACGGTCCGGACTAAGGTTCTAGAAGAGTTTCCTGGCCAGCGGTCAACTCAGAGTCCAGCGCAATGGTTGGTTCGGCGCACTGGATCCAGTCACGACGATTGCCCCATTCGCCTGCCGTATTGCGCGCGAGCGCAGTCCATTCACCTCAACCCGCGACACCCGCCTGGCTGCTTCTTCCGGCAGTGCAATCTCCACGGTCCAGGCCTCAGAACGCGAAGGTGCATACCAGCCCTCATACCGGCTGCGCGTCTTCATCACGCCCACCAGCGGCGAATCGAAGCGATACGACTCCACTGGCAGCGCCAGGTTCAACTTCATCCCATCTCTCGTGAATTCAATTCCCAGAAGCTTGCTGGCCGAGTATAGCGAACAAGCGTGCGCGTGCAGGTTCAGTACCGGAAAATCTATGCCATGGAAAAATGCTTCGTCGGCCGCGGCGCCAGGGTTTTTATTCAGCGGAGAATTATAGGAATCATTCCCACTCCATACGCCATACCAGATGTCCGGATAATTCTCCGCATGCCACGCAAGGGTGTTCCTCTTCCACTCCTGCCAGGCCATAGCCGGATCGATACTCGCCAAAGCCCAGACAAGCGTCTGATTCAGCGAGGGCCAGATCGCGCCCAACTCCAATGTGCCGAGGTCATTGCCGCCGACCTCTCTCATATCCGGACCATCGCTCATCTGGGTAGCTCCCAGCGGGCCGCGGCGAAGCAGATCGTTGATCGTTCGTACCAGTTCCTGGGATTGGACATCCGTCGTTGCGCCCGCCAGGATGGCCCACGGTTGCGGTTCGATCCATAGCGTGGTCTCTCCAAGCCAACCCTGCTTCGGTCCCAGCCATGCACGCCGAAACCACTTCCCGTTCCACTGCGCGCGCGTGGCCTGGCGCTGGCGATCCGCGCCTTCACGCGCCTCTTTGGCTAACTCCGAACTGTCCCCGGCATAGTCGAGAAGACGCGCATACTGGTCGAAAACCCACGCCGCCATGGCGGAGTTCAGCACGCTTTCACTCTCATCAATGCACTGCTTCATTGACGACCGAGCCCAAGTATAAATCAGGCCATCGTTCCAGTCATCGACCAGCATGCGCATCACGCCGTGCTGCCCAACTCCGACGTCATTCATCTGGTGTCGATAGCAGCGCTCGAGCAGCTTGCGAACGCTCTCTGTCCGGCCCGCGGTTGAGGAAAATCGCGCTGGGATTTGCTCGTTCAGAAACTCCAGGTCGCGCGTCGCCAGTACGTACTCGCTTGTCGTCCACAACAGCCACATCGGCAAGTCACTGGCCTTGTCGGAGAGCATGGGTGCAACCACGCCGTGACCCACAATCGCATAGGGGAGTGACCCATCGTCCCGCACCTCCTTCAAGGTGTAGCGCAGAATGCTCCTCACAATCTCCGGATCGCTGAACAGGAACGGCAAACAATGCTGCAGAGGATCGCGGGCCGCACCTTGAAAGCCCATCGTGTACTGGTAGAAGCCGTTCTGGTTCAGAATGTGTTCGTCAAAGAAATCATCGTAGGTCAGGCTGCTCCTCAGGTAGTAGTGGTTCCAGGTTGATTCACGCTTCACCCATGGCTCGGAGGGCACATCAAATCGCATCCCGCGTTGCTTCCACTCCCTGCTCGACTGCTGCAACACTGCGCTTCTGGTTTGTTCATATTTGGCGATCAGCTCAGTCATCACGAAGCCGTGTTGAAGATACCCATAAAGAAAACTCAGGGTGTGCGATTCCTTTGGGCCGAGGTGCAGTGTTCGCTCCAACAGCAGCCCTGCGTGCGATGCGCTGTCTTGAAACTTGCCGCTGAGGCTTTGCTTCAAGCCGATGGGATTCGCCGCTCCTCCCGAACCGAAGAAGGAAGCCGCATCGCAACTGACTCCGCTGGCTGGCCCATCCAGCGAGACCAGGAACGTCTGCGGCAGATCGAGACTTTCAAAGTAGGTTCCGGGCCGCGGATCAGCAACAGGCGAGATAAACCCATGGGGATTCGCCCGCAGCCGTGCTTTCGCCTTCTCCCACGCGGCTTCTTCTTCGGCCGATCGTCCCGCGAAGTACTTCGATTCGAGCAATCCCCTATCTTGGGCAATTTGCGACACATGATGAGTGAACCGGCGTCCCATATCGCGGCGCCACTCGGTTTGGGTACGCTTTCCAGCCATCGCTTCGATCGCCGCGCGATAAGAGAACTGGAAAGGCTGGCATCCCCAATACTCCACCCAGCGCACCGTTGCGGCGACATCCCGGCGATTGGTGATCGTAACCTGTGAGACCAAAACGGGATCATCCCCGAAGGGCGCGGAGATCACCTGGTCCACAGAGTAGTTGTTTCCGGCGACCTTCTTTCTGAAATATCCGACGCCGAAGATGCGCTCGAACTCCCGGCTGCTCCCGTCGAAGTACGTGCTCATCATCTCCTCGCCGTCCGTCAGATACCCAAGGCCGCCTCCAAATTGGCTGGTCTCGGCATCGATGTCATTGAGAAACTTCGGACATCCTTCATCCTGCCGCACACGCATATGTCCATAATTCGACGCAAGAGCAGTAATCCGATCATTGCCTACCTGGTGCACGTGCTCCGTGGGAGCTAATACGCCCGGCCGCACGTCCGTGACCGCATGCGGATAGGTCGTCTGGTTTGTCGTGTAGCAAAACGCCGGTAGGCCATACTCATCTTCAATCCACGTTCCAAAATTACTGGATCCGAAGTTTGCACGTGAGTTCCCGTCTATCTCTGATGCATGACCCCGGCGCCAGAATGGGCTTCCTTCCATCTTGCGGACGATGGCCAATCCGAGGGTACCTTGCAAAAATGCCCTTCTCGTCGCGCTCATAGGTCGCCGTCTCTCCACGCATCCATGGTCGGGATGCGATATTAACCATCATTACATGCTTGCTGGAATCGCTGTTTTCGTGAACCAATCGGCTCGAATGGAATTCGATGGGAAAGAACTCGCCGCTCATGTGTTGTTGGTTGAACCTTGGAAAGGTCGTAACAGCCACTTTTCAGACAGGAAAGAACTTCCGTTGGCGACAAATCGCCGATGCGCTCATCGAAGAGCAAATCGGTCCTGATATGTCAGCTTGTCGAACGTAATACGCTGATTTGCATCGTCAATGTCACTCGGCAGAAGAGGCGCGATCTGATGGGGTTTTCGTGCGAGCACCTCTCCAAAGTGTGCCAATTATGTGCGGCACATAAGTCGCTGATCCCGACACTTCCCGCGAAAATCGAGGCGGCCATTTTGAAAGAAGGCTGGGGGTCCTGTGCCTGGAAGCTCGCTCGCCAGGATCCGAGAGGATTCAATTCTCAGAGGGCAGAAATGCGAATATGTCTGAAAGCGATTGCATTCTCGCGAAAGATCTCATCCATCCGGATATGGCGCCGCAACGTCCCAACGGTCCGCGAATTGCGGTTTGATGATTCAGATGACATCTGGCGCTCAGAGCCAAGGCGGCACTGAATTCCCTTATCAATAACACCCCTCCGAAACCCCTATAAATCCTGGCTTCCACTGCACAAGTGCGCGAGTTGTGTGCCTGCTTCAGACCAGTACCTATCCGATGTGGAACTAAAGGACAACCGAGATCTGTCGAACGCTACCGGGCTGACTTCAAGCCGCATCATTCAAAGTGCACTTCATCTTTTTGGCCCAGCACCGGTAGAATGACCGAACCAGTCTCTCTATTCAGTTTGTGGTCGATCAGAGGCTCGTCAAGCTGATGAAAAAGGCTTTTGTAGTGATCGCGCCAATTAAAACTTCCTGACTCGGGGGCTATTGCTTCGACACTGACGACCAGAATCCGCGTTGGGTCATCGTGAAGTTCACCCAGAAGTTCCGTGTCAATCAGCTGCTCCGTCTTCATTCGTAACGTTGTCTTACCTACCCCGGTCGGGCCAAATACAAATATGAGCGAGTTCGGTTCAGCGCCATGGATCGCATTCATCAGAGTTTCTTTGGCTTCCATGAGCCGAGGATGCGCCACGGTGAAGGTGCGAAGATGGTCGATTGGTGATCCAGAGACATCTTGTTTATGAAGCAGGTCGACCGCCATCAGAAATCTCCGTAGACTGCGGTAGCCTCAGCTTGATAGGGAGCTGATATTCCCCGCGCAGTATTGCTCGATTCTGACACTGTGGATTCCGCTTCGGCGCCATGCGCGCACGGAACAGACACGAGGCTATTTTGTCGGACTGATACGCTCTCCCGGTCTCGCAATCTCTGAAGCAGGCACTTTCCCTCCGCTTCGGCCGAGCCGAGAAAATCAGCGAGTTTGCGAGCTGTCAGCGTGAACCGTTCTCGCGAATGTAATAAGCGTCGCCGGCGTAGCTCTTTCGATGCCAGCATGAGCTCTCTTTCAGAACGCCCCTGAAGCACCGTATAGTGCTCGGAGTGGAACTCCGTCCAACGGTTCTTTACAAAGGCGTAGGCGGTGCCGATATCAAAAGGATCATACCGGACGGAGACGCCGTGATTCTCCACCGTGGGATCACGAAATGCTTCCGCCCAGTAGTACACGCGGTTAATAACAACCCCGCGCCCAGGTGAGACATTTGCGGTGCCCCGCTGAGTTGTTGGAAGCGTTGCCAATAAGAAGGCATGATCGTACGGAATTGTCCTGTGCGGACGAATGCCTGTGCTTTGGCGAGCCTTCAGAAATGCCTCCCGAGGAGTCTGGCCAAGGGCGCGGTGTTCTATGGTGTCATATATCTCGAACAGGAATGACGACAAATACTTGTGAAGACGCCCAAGAGGCCACCGAGCCTGGCCTGTTGGCTCGTTGCTCTTCGTAACCTGTCGAACGTTGCGCGTGATCTGTGTATTGCCACGCAGGTTGTGAATAAACTGGCTGTTCGTAGTGCCGAAGAGCCGTTCGCAGACTGAACCGAACCGGGCTTGCGCCGGGGGACGCACTTTCTTGGTGCACTCGTAGCGGGCCAAATGCGTCTCGAAATATGTGCTTTGGAACTCCGGGCCGCCATCGAGGACGATGACCTGGGGCAGGCGGGAATGGCGTCGAACACAGTCTCGCAGAATCATCATGCAGGACCTGTAACTAAGCGCATCGAATGTCAGGTAGAGAGCGATACAACGGCGGGAGAATGCGTCGATCAAAACGGTCATCCACGGCCGCCCGAGTGGGCGACCGGTGTGGGGGCAAACAACCTCAACGTCCAGTTCCGTGTGATCAATGTGACCAATCTCAAAAGGGCGATCACCGTGGCGAGGAGTAGACGGCTCCAACTCAAAATAGAACGATGAGTGGGTATATGCGGCACATCGCCCCTTCCGCTTCGATGTTTGCAGAAACGTCGGTCGTTCTCGAACGGCAGTGCAGAACGTAACGTAAGTTGGCGCGATGATGCCAAGCTCATCGCACTTCCGCTTCAGTGCCGCCCACGATGCAACCTTCGTCCTTTGGCGGAGATCTTCATAGTCGGTTTCGACAAATTGAACAAGCAGGTTGCGCGACTCTTCGGAGAGACGGCTGGTTCTATTCCCTTGCTCCCTGGTCTTCGCCAGCAATCCCACATACCCATTGCCATAGAGGCTCTCTGCTGATCGATACTGCGCGATCCAGCGGCGCAGGGTCCTCTCTGGAATGAGACATGGTTCTGTACCTTGCACGAGACGATTTTTGACGATTGCAAAACGTCGGTTTGCCACAGCTAAATCTCGTTCGCTGGCCATTGCCATTAGCTGAAATGCTTCGCCATGTGCGCTCGACGCCTCCGCAGGCAGACCACTGAGACGTCTGCAGTTGCCTATGACCTCCTCCAGTTCGCAGGATGTTTCCCTATTTTCAGCGGCAACTTTGGCGCTTGCAAAAAGGCGGACATGCGCTGGTTCGGCGAGTACGGCTTTACTCAGGTTCGCGTACACCTCGCCGCTTGCGATCAGCGAGTAAATCACGTCTGGTTCCACAACACCGTGAATCTTCACCAGGAGGTCCAACAGGGATATTCCCGGCTCTGTTTCGATTATCGTTTTGACTGCGGCATTGATGGGCCCCGCTGTGCTCCCAGAACCGCATCGGAGATAATCGTCGAGAAATTGCAGGTAACGCTGGAGGTTCCAATCGACTTTAGCCGATGACCATACCCTGTATTCCAGGCCCAGTGACGAGGCGTGAGCTTCGCCCGGCGGACAGCGCCAGTTGCCAGCATCATCCCGAATGTAGCGGTGCGGACTCTTGATGGCCAGTTTTTCGAGATCGCCCTCGGTTTTGCACTCAACCCATCCGGCAGAGCCGAGGCGAAGAACGAAATAGTCCGGCGTATGCATGACCGACAGTCGTCTTCCGCGCGCCGTAGGGTAGGCAAGTGGAATTGATGGAGGCTGATCGTAATATTCCAGTACCGCGGGATCGTGCTCTATCTCGTAGACAAACGGCAATTCAACGCGATGGCTTTCAAATTGGATGGTGACGCCCATCTTGCGACTGGGATAGCGGCCGGAGACATTCTGACGCCCGCCCCCAACCCGGCGAGTAGGATTGCGAGATCGCGCCGCAGTAATCGTCGCTCGTGTCGTCTCGGCTAATCCGAGTTGCAAACACCAGTCGATATAGTCTGCATCGTTGAGCACTTGCGACCTCCGCAGCTGGAGCGCTCAAGAACGCTCCTTGCTACTTTCGAATGCGCCAACTACGCTCATTCTTAAGCGCTAATGCATACCTCCGGCCAGCTTCAGCCATAAGCTTTTGAAGATTCCGACCGTTCTGGACCGCCTTTTCCAAAGGTTCGACTAATTCATCAGGAACATAGATCGAAAAACGGCGATTTCCACTGCGCCCATACAACGCATAACTGGAGTGCCCTTGGCCCGACTCACAGAGTTGGCAGCCCTTTCGAATGCAAGGGCTCTTTCGTAGGGACAGCGACCCGATAGCCACGGGCCAGAGATTTCCTGCTGCCTTCTGGAACCAGTGCATGACGTCGTCTGTGGTTTCCGCTTTCGTCATGTGTATAGGTGCAACATAGCACACATACACCTTCAGTGCAAGATAAATATTTGCCAGCGGCCAAGATATGCTTTATTTCCGGCCAAAATATGCTTTATTTCACACTCATAAAATGAGTCAATTAGGAGCTTTCATCTTCAAGGATTGACGCGCGCGTTGGGCAGTTCCCGTCAACCCAGGATCATGCCAAACAGATCGGCGGATACTGGCCGACTTTCGAGGATCTATCTCGGCGAGAACCCTGAAAATGCAGAATATAAAACTGTTGCATCAATTAACGCCGAGCCTCTTGGGTTGAGGCGCCCGTTTTCAGTTGGAGTCGAATTTGTCGGCGAGCGTACCGTAGTGGTGGCAGCAGAAGCTTTCGGGCAACCGAAATATCACCCATGGAGAAGGTGCGCGGGACTGTTGATCGACCAGTAACTGCGGAAAGCCCGTGATACTACAACTAGCCCATGCATTATCATCGATCAACAGCACACGACAAGCGGGCAACCGCCATCGATGGCAACTTGTGTCCTTATCGCTACGACTGGCTCTCTGGGCTATCTTCCAGCAAGATAGAAACTGAATGAGGATGAGCACATGACGCGCCGTGAACTCCTGACCTCTGCTTCGGCCTTCATAGCTGCGGGAATGATTCCACGCGCATTCTCAGCGAACACGAGCGATCTCGATTTTGCCTCGGCGCTTGACGTTGCTGCCAGGATCAAGGCGAAGCAAGTTTCTTCTACCGAACTGACGCATCGCATGCTCGCCCGCATTGATAGATACAATCCGCAACTAAACGCCCTCGTTTACCAGATGACAGATCAAGCGCTGGCGCAAGCACGCCGTGCCGATGCCGCCTTGTCGAGAGGCGATCAGATTGGACCCTTCCACGGAGTGCCGATATGCGTCAAGGAGTCGTTCGGCGTGAAAGGCGAGCCCGACACCTGGGGGATCGCAGCCCTCAAGGGTTCGAAGGCGCCCGCAAACTCCGCCGCGGTCGAGCGCCTGCTCGATAGCGGGGCCGTCCTGCTCGGAGGAACCAATGTTCCGCTTGACTTGATGGACTGGCAATCATTCAACGACATTTACGGCACGACCAATAACCCGTGGGATCTGACTCGCACGCCCGGGGGATCTTCCGGCGGGAGCGCCGCCGCCCTCGCCGCTGGCCTGTCGTATCTGAGCATTGGTAGTGACGTCGCCGGTTCGTTGCGTGTCCCGGCAAGCTTCTGCGGAGTCTTCGCTCACAAACCGACTCTCGATCTCGTTAGCTTAATCGGCCAAGTCCCGGGAGGCGTCCCTGGCTTGCCTGGGTTCTCGACCGGGCTTGCGGTGGCGGGCCCGATGGCACGTAGCGCGCGTGATCTGATGTCGGCGCTTAGGGTGCTGGGCGGCCCCGTTGGATACAAGCGAAAGGCCTGGTCCTGGACATTGCCGCCGCCCCGGAAGCGCGCTTTAGATGAGTTTCGGGTTGGGTACGTGCTAGACAGTCCGATGGCAAGCCCGACTTCCGAAGTGCGGCCGCTGCTGGAGAGAACGCTCAGGGCGCTCGAGCGCGCAGGAGTACAACTGCGGCCCGGCTGGCCGCCGGGCTACGACTTGCGCGAAGCCTACAACAACTATCTTTTTCTCCTCTCTGCTTTCAACTTCAGCACCGAGGGCAAGCAGGCGGAGGAGATGGACCGCGAAAGGTACCGGCAGAATCCACAAAATCCCTTTGCCGCCGGCTCGCTCAGTTCATACGCTGACTGGCAGCAGCAACGCTTCCGGCAGCTATCCTTCCGCGCTATGTGGCAAGAATACTTTGAACAGGTTGACGTTTTCTTGATGCCGACCTGCTTTACCGTTGCTTTCCAACATGACCACAAGGGAGATCTCTTGACGCGGACTATCCATACTCCTGATGGAATTCGCCCCTATATGCAACTCATGCCGTGGGTAGTGACCGCGACATTGACCGGCTGCCCGGCGACGGCTGCGCCGATCGGCGAAAGTCCGTCCGGCCTGCCGGTTGGGATCCAGATCATGGGGCCATTCGGGGAAGATGCGACGCCTATTGAGTTTGCGGCTCTTCTGAGCGACAAGATCGGTGGTTTCACAGCGCCCACAGGGTACGGCGCCTAAGCCCTTCGCCCGTATCGTGAGACCATGTGCGCTGAAGCAACGCGACCAGAAAGTTCTTGCCGGTGTTCTTCCCGTAAACGTTCCCTTTGATCGGCCCAAGATCGAGCCCGGTTCCAATCGCATCGATCTTCTCCCGCGCACCATCGAGTAGTTCGATCTTGTTGAACTTGACGCTCACGAACCCGCTTCGGTCAGCCTGCTGGAGCTGGCAGTATCCTGCGTTGTTTGCCACTCCTCCTGCTGACCCTTTGAGAACTCCATGTAGAGCCGCTGCAATCCCTCATCGAAACGCCCGATGGCCTTGTCCTCGGTCACGCCGCGGTAGCACTGGAGCCGCTCGACATGCGTCCCGGACGCCTGCGCAACCGAGACTGCCAATTGTGTCTTGCCACTCCCCGCAGGCCCTTCGAGCAGCAGCGGCTTTTGCAGTTTGGCCGCGAGAAACACGACCTGGGTCATGACCGGGTCGATGAAGTAACCGGTGGCGGCGAGTTTGCCAGCAATATCTGTAATCGAATCAAACATCGCGCCCCTCACGTTTCTCCAGATCGTCAACCGGACCGTTTCGAACCGTCATGCACTTGCAGCCAACTTGGTCCGAATCACGCTTCGCGGAGAGAGCCTTCTTCCATTTCCCGCGCTGGGCAGCTCTGCCATCCAATTGTTAAGATCCGATTCTCTGTACCGGACCAGGTTGTTGACCTTCACGTATTGGGGCCCGTCGCCACAAAGCCTCCAGCGGCGCAGGCAAGCCAGACTCACTTTGAGGTGAGCCGAAACTTCGTTCTCCGTAAGAAGTAGTTCCATAAAGCACCTCGCGTAAATGAAAACGCCTGCATCCCTCGGCCGAACAAAAGCCGGAAGCATGCAGGCGTAGAACGTAACGTGATCTCAAAACTCGGTCAAATAGAGACGCCGAAACCTCGCCACCTCCCAGTCACTTCTGCTTCCGGGCGGCCAGTGCAGCATCAAGTGCTGCCCGCTTTGCGAACATCCGAATATGGCTGTAGTGGCGCAGCATGCTCCGGGACACGTGGCCAGCAATTTCCATGATCGTCTCGTCGCCCGCGCCGCTCTCGGCAAGTTCCGTGATCAGAGTGTGGCGGTTATCGTGCCAACGCCCGGTCACCTTAGCGTTTCTGCGGGCAGTGTTCCAGGCTGTCTTGAGGGTTGTGACATGGCGGGTCGGATCGGACGGACGCGGCCGGCCAAACGGAAACACATACCAGTGTGGCTGAATTTTTCCAAATTTTGATTCGTATCGGGACCGGTGCTGGAGGAAGGCCTCATACAACTCGTCGTTGAACGGAATGGTGCGCCCTTCACCAGCCTCGGTCTTGGCTCGCCCAACCGTGAGAAAGCGGCTAGTCAAATTGATTTGCTCCCACGTAAGTGTCTTGATCTCGGCATCTCTGAGACCTGCATTGCGGGCGAGCGTGAACGCCATGTAGATGTGCGGACTTCGCGATTTTGCGACTTCAGTGCTGAGCTTGTTTGTCTCGGAAGCGTCAAATGCTTTGCCGATTTGCATTCTCACCTTTAGTTTGAGCTGCTTCTCCTTGCGTAACTGGGCGCGAACGATCTCCCCCGGATCGCCAAGCACCTTCAACAGAAATCGGACCTCTTCATTGATCGACTTGGGAGCTGCGCCCTCGCGCAGGCGATCTTCCTGATATTTCAGAACTGCGGCAGCATCCACATCCACGGTCAGTTTGTTCCCGAGCAGTCGGGACACATGCCCCAACGCATATTTGGCAAAACGCGGCGCGCGGTTGCGCAGCCGATAGCCGACCAGGTATTCGTCGATGATCTCCTTGAGCGGCCGAATGCCCTGCTCTCGGACATTGCTGAGATTGTGAAATCCTTCTTCGAGTTCACGCCGCCGCTGTTTCTCGGCTTCCTTGGCGACGGTCTTCGATCGCGACCTGGACGACTCTTTGATCTCACGGCCCGCGAAATAGAACTTGAACCACCAGACTTTCCCTCTCTGAAAAACACCCATCGCCTGCTCCTCTCATCGGTGTCTCGGCCTTCGGCGCGCCAGGCGCCGAACGCGAAGTGAACAATGAAGCAGGAGAGAGACTCGTGCAAATTTCGAGCCGTGAGACCCATCGGTTGAAGGGAGGATTCTTGCGCCTGAGAAACCGCGCAACTTTGAGAATTGTTGCTGCCGAATGCGATGCATTTTGAAGTGGGGTAGGTACAAAAATGGGTACAGTCGCCCCTTTTGCGCCGTTTCCAGCTCGCTTCCGGATGCTCTAAGTTGTTGATTTCACATGGTGGACGCGGTAGGAATTGAACCTACAACCTGTCGGTTAAGAGCCGAATGCTCTGCCAGTTGAGCTACGCGTCCTTATATGTGGAAGAGCCGCGCCGTGGGCAATGCTGGCTGGCTCCGGGAGTGCGGCACAATGGCTCAATCCCGTCCTTCAATATAGCACACGCTTGCCGCTCTTCAAAAGCGGGCAAACGGCCTTTCATGCATTGGCTCAGAACGTGAAGGCGAGGCCGCCGCGGATGCTTCGCTGCCCTTGCGCGAAGAGCAGCAGCGAGCCGTCGCTGAGCACCACGGGCCGGTATCCCTGCGCCAGCATGTTCTCAACGTCCAGCAGCGCCTCAATGCCCGAGCCGTTTTCGCGAAGGATGTGGATTGGCTGGCGGAGATGCAGGCTCAGGTAGGGCTCCACGGCGTTCTCTGTGTAGGGCGCAACCTGCGTCACCGAGTTGGTCGGCTGCCAGCGATACGTGGCGCGCCACCGCGTGCCCGATCCCTCCAGCGTGCCGGAGAGGGCCAGCGCGTAGGCCTGCACGCGGCGCGGCCGCGCCTCGTTGACCAACTGGGAAATCTCCGTGGCATGCGGAACTGCCGGCAGAACCAGCGCATCGCCGTCGGCATAGCTCACGCGAATACGGTTGCCCGCCACCTGGCGCTCCAAAGAGGCCGTCATGCCGGTGCTTGAAAACCCCGGGCCCGCCACGCGCAGCATGCCGCTGCCGGGGTCGAAGAGCAGACCATCCATTGCGCCCGCCGTGCCGCCCTGCGCAAAGTGCACGGCCGCTTCCATCACCGGGTTCTGGAGGTCGTCCTGATAGACGGTCACCGACATGCCCGAAACGTCTGTCTTTCGCTCCCAGCCAATCTCCTGATGGAGTCCGTGCTCCAGGGTCAGCCGGCCGCCGCGCATCGCCATCGCGGGCAGCACATCCGCGGTCTCGGCAACATCTTCGCCCGCCGGGCCCTGTGCGAAGGTCGACATGCTGTAGCGAATCACTGTGTTGCCCTCGCGCCAGCCGAAGGAAGCATAGGGCAGCGCGGCAACCACGGTGTTGGGCGAGTTCTGGCTGAAGCGCGCAACCACCTGCTCGGCGCCGGCTTCGGCCACAAACTCATCGCCCAGGTTCATCGTCTCCCAGCTGCGCACCGCGGCTTCGTCCAGCCCGTTGGAGCCGGCGGTCTGCACCTCGGGATGCACTGACACCGCGGCCACTGATTGCACCGACCCCGCAAAGCCAAGATCCTGCCGGAAGCCCAGCATCGACTCCATCGCGCCGTCGGTGCCGGGAGCGAAGTCCACGCGGGCCAGCAACTCGCGGCTGTTTGCGGGCGTATTCTCCACCTCGGCCGTCAGTCGTTGGCCGCTCTCGCCAAAGCTTCCCTGCCCGCCGGTCGCCATCAGCCGGGCCTTCAGCTTCGGGCGCGAATGCGGTCCGTCAGTCTCCACCACAAGCGGACCGTCTTCCAGCCAGCGCAGCAGCGGGCGATTCGCGGCCGAGCGCAGCGTCCACGCCCAGTCATCCTTGCGTGCGTTCGCAGCGCGCGGCTCCGTAGGCAGCCACTGCATCACCTCATACAGCGTATTCAATGTCAGGTTCACGGTCGCCCGGTGGCGCACCCGCACGTTCTCGCGCAGGGAGGGCAGAAACGACTCTCCCACGGCCTTCACCGCGTACCGGCCCGGCCGCACACCGCGAATCGTGAATCTGCCTTTGCTGTCTGTATAAACCGCGGCCACCAGGCTCAGGTCCGGGCGAAGCAACTCCACCGCGGCGCCAATTTGCGGCGTGCCCGACGAGTTGCGCACCACGCCTGATACCGATCCCGGGGTAGCCCCGCGGACGGGAACCGTACCCAAGGCGATCAGCGCCAAAAACAACGCGAGATAGGGCCTGCGCATCATCACTCGTTTCGGTGACCTGGCGGCGTCCCTGGCAGTTTCCGTCCCAATTGTTCCCACGCGGATCTCCCGATCTGGGGCCGGGTCATCCCAATGCGGGGGTTGCGTATTATTCCACGACAAAAGGTGCCGATTGCGCAATCCCTTGTTTTGAGATTTCGTCGTTCACTTTGATCAGCACCTTGTACTTGCCGGGCTGCAGGCCGGCGACGGAGAGCGATTTCTCCACCGTCAACTGGTCGCTATGGGCTTCTAAATCCTTCGATTCCAACTGCTTCTGAAGCAGGACGTCCTCATTGTTGGCGTCGACAATCTCATAAGTCACCGTCGCGTTATTACTCTTAGTGGCGTCGTTGATTCCCAAATTGTAGATCTGCATCCAGAAGCTCAGTTCCTGGTCGCGCTTGAAAGTCACGGGCTTGCCGGGCGAATTGGCCACGCGCGGCCGGATGAACGTGCTGCCGATGACGAAGCTGCCGCTGCCAATCGAGTGCGAGTCGACCGGGTTCATCTTGTCGGCCAGGATCAGGCTCGAGGTTTCGAGCTTTTCGTCGTGGAACTCGGGCACATCCAGTGCGCGGCCGTAGATGCCGATGTGGTCCGGGTTGTTCGCGTCCTTGATGGCGATATCCAGCCGGTAGAGTCCCGGCGCCAGCGGCAGGGCCTTCCAGTACACCGAGTCGTGATTCAGCGACTGCTGCAGCAGCTCAGCCGGCTGCTCCACCTCCACTGTGTCCTCGAAGGTCTGCACCACCTTGTGCGTAATCGTCGTCACCTTGCCAAGAATGTCCACCACGCCTTTTGAGACGCCGTCCTTGGTCACAAAGGTGACATCGCGGTTCTTGATTTGCAGGGTGATGGGCACCAGTACCATGCTGTCGGTCACCTTCACAAAGTCCGTCCGCACGTCGAAAGGAAAGACGGGGCCGCTCAGCACCTTGTGTTCGGAGATGAAGTTATCCAGGTCGGCGAATTTGATCTTCGGCGGCGCGAAGATTTTCGCGGCCAGCTCAATGCGGTCAAACTCCTTGGACTGCTCGCCCTGCTGCATGGGACCAAGGCCAAGGTCTTCTGTGCCTCCCTTGAAGCGGTCGGCCTTCTTGGCCATGCCAATCTGTTCCCACCAGGTCAGGCCGGCGCCGGGAACATGCAGCAGCGCGTCCTTCTCGCTGCGGTCAATCGTGAAGTGGTAATCGCCGCACTGGCAGGTGTCCACAAACTCAAGATTGATGTTCTCGCCGATGCCCGGAATATACCGGTAGTGCCAATCCTCGAAGGGGAAGGTGGACGTCTCGCCGCCGCCCTCGTCCATGGGCCGCTCATAGCTGCCGCCCGAGGGGTGCGAGTCGATTGAGTCCGGCGGCCCGTACTCAATATAGATACGCCCGCGATCGGTCTTCCAACCCGGCTTGCCCGCCGCGAAGTGCTCGTTCGCATAGGCAATGCGCCGGTAGTGCTCCTCGCGGTAGGTGTTGTCAGGCGAATCGGGGTCGGGATTGCGCCGCGCCCAGAACTGCTCAATAAAGGCCTCGCGCTCCTCGTCGTTGCTCAGGTTCAGGAAGGCCTTCCGCTCCTGGTCGGTGATGATGTAGACGACATCCTTATCGAGCCAGTTCTTATAGGCGCTGGAGAGTTCCTGGTGCAGCGCCTTGTCCGCCTTGAATTTCTCCTCAACGGTGCGTTTGCGCTTCAGGGGGTTGGCCTGCTGGCTCTTGCCCGAATCCTGGCCTGTATTCTGGCCGGAATCCGCCTGAGCCTGCGCGGCTTGATCGTCCGATTTGTGCGAGTGACGCCCATAGGCGGGCGCCGCGATCAGGCTGGAACCGAGAGCAATAGAAAGCAACGTACGACGGGAAAACCTCATTACCTTGGAACACTCCTGCGATGTCTTATTTTACGAGTCCCAAAGGGGCAGGGCAAGCTTCGTACACACTTACCCCAACCATTGGACGAGCCGGACCTGTAAAGGTCACCCCTTGCGGAGGCGTCGCGCGCCCGCGGCGACCTCTCCGCACAAAGATTAAGACCTTTCCGCACATAGGTTGAGACCTTTAAGCCTGCTCAAACGTCTTTGACACGGGGGAAACCTGCCAGAGTCCACATCGGGCTCTGCCGCGCAGCGCCAAATCCATCGCGAGCCACCCGTCAGAAGCGAAATCAGACATCCGGTGCCAGCCGCAACTCTTCCCCCGCGCGGCGCTCGGCCGGCAAACTCCCAATCCACCGGGAACCCGGCGCGCGGCATTTGCGTACAATCGGAGGAAGGGATTACCCGGAGCAGCCAACACCCATGAAGAAGATTCTACTCATCATACTTGCTGTCGTTGTGACTGGAGGCCTGGTTGCCTTCATGGTCTACAAGCAACAGGCCGGTTACACCAAGGTGATGACCGCGAAGATCGAGCGCCGCGACCTGTCGACAGTGGTCAGCGGCACCGGGCAGATCAAGCCCAGGACCTATGTGAATCTGGGCGCGACGGCCATGGGACGGGTCACCCACTTTTACGTCAAGGAAGGCGACCACGTCCACAAAGGCGAGGTGGTGGCCACCATTGAGGATGTGCAGCAGGAGGCAAACGTCGCCGGCCAGCAAGCCGCCATTGCCGCCGCCCATACCGATATTGCCTCCTACTTGGCCGCGGTGAAGACCGCGCAGGCCAACGTGCAGCACGCCCAGGCCGACCTGGAGCAGAAGAAGCTCGACTGGCAGCGCGCGCAGGCCCTTTACAAAGCCGGCATCACGTCCGCGCAGAACTACGATGCCAGCAAAGCCGCTTATGACACCGATGTGGCCTCGCTGGCGCAGGCCGTCGCCCAGGTGAACCAGGCAAAAGCCAACACCGCCTCGGCCCACGGACACCTGGACACCCAGCAAGCCCAGCTCACCGCCGACAAGGACTTGCTGCAGCGCACCGTTGCGATCGCACCTTTTGACGGCATCGTCACCAATGAGCCCATCCGCCAGGGAGAAACGGTCGTCGAGGGCATCCAGAACGCCGAGGGCTCCACGCTGATGACCCTGGCCGACATGAGCGTCATCACCGCAGAGGTCAAGGTGGACGAAACAGACATCATCAACCTCGCAATGGGCCAGCCCGCCCAGGTCACCGTGGACGCCATTCCCGGCAAGACCTTCAAAGGTACGGTCACACTGGTGGGCGACCAGGCCCTGCTGCGCTCCACCGGCGTTGCCACCTCGCAGTCCACCACCGGCACTGAGGAAGCAAAGGACTTCAAGGTCGTCGTCACCCTCTCCGATCCCTCCAGCGAGCTCAAGCCCGGCCTCTCCTGCACCGCCAAAATCACCACCGCGCACAAAAAGGACGTGCTCGCTCTGCCCATCCAGGCCCTCACCCTTTACGCGCCTCCGCCCTCGGGCGGAAAGGGCAAGGTGCAGGCAGCCACCACCAATTCCAACAGCGCTCCCCAGCCCAGGCAAGGCGTCTTTATCGTGGAAAAAGATGATCACGGCCGCAGACGGGCCAGGTTTGTCGCCGTCAAAACAGGCATCACCGGCACCACGGACATCGAAGTGCTCTCCGGGCTCAAGGCCGGCGACCAAATCGTCATCGGCCCCTACAAAACCCTGCGCGTACTCAAGGACGGCGCGCTGCTCAAGGAGGAGAAGACCTCCGCGTCCAACTCGGCAGCTCTCGGCACCTGAGTCTCCGCCACGGCGGCACTCTTGGCGAATCTCCCCGACCGCACCCGGCACCTCACCCACGACCCTCAGCCAAAGGAAGAGAGGCAGATGGCTTTGAACAGCACAATGACCGACACCCAACCGCAGCAGACCCCTTCGCTCGAGGGCCAGGTGATCGTGGTCGAGGACCTGTGGCGCACCTATGACATGGGCTCGGAGCAGCAGGTCCAGGCCCTGCGCGGAATCTCGCTCAGGATCCGCCACAACGAGTACGTAGCCATCATGGGCCCCTCCGGCTCGGGCAAGTCCACGCTCATGAACCTCATCGGCTGCCTCGACACTCCCTCCAAGGGCCGCTACTGGCTCAACGGCCAGCTGGTCAGCGAGCTCGATGACGACGAACTGGCGCGCATCCGCAACAAGGAGATCGGCTTCGTCTTCCAGACCTTCAACCTGCTGGCACGCGCCACTTCGCTGCACAACGTTGAGCTGCCGCTGATTTACAACGGCACGCCCGCCGCCGAACGCGTGGAGCGCGCCAAGCAGTCGCTGACCAACGTGGGCCTGGAAAACCGCATGTACCACAAGCCCAACGAGCTCTCCGGCGGACAGCGCCAGCGCGTCGCCGTCGCCCGCGCCCTCGTCAACAGCCCCTCCATCATCCTCGCCGACGAGCCCACCGGAAACCTCGACTCCAAAACCGGCATCGAGATCATGGCCCTCTTTGACCAGCTCCACGCCAAGGGCAACACCATCGTCGTCGTTACCCACGAGCCGGACATCGCCGACTATGCGCACCGAGTGGTCCACATCCGCGACGGCCAGATCTTCTCCGACGAACCATCCAAGCGATTCCGTTAGAAGAACTTAACCAAGAATCCGAACCGGAAAGACGTGTATCTTTCCGGTTCAGGTTTTTTGGGCCCCTGCCGATATGCCTTTTGACGGCCCGCCGCGGAAAGCCTCCGGGCCGATAGAGAAGAGGCAAGTCGGCATGTCCATGCAGCCCGTTGCTCAGGTATCCACGCATCCATCCGCCTCCGGCATCAAGCTGGTGGGGCCGGAGTCCGCTGACCCGCCGTTGGTGGGCGTCAACCCCGCCTGGCGCAAGCTGCTGGTCCAGGCTGAAACCGTCGCGCCCCACGTGCAGTTCGCAGCCATCGAGGGCGAGCCCGGCTCGGGCAAACAAACCCTCGCCCGCTTCCTCCATAGCCGCACCCCGTTGGCCCACGGTCCCTTCGTCCGCCGCGACGTCCGCGAGTGGCTCGTCACTGAGGCTGATCCCGCCACGCTCTCCGGCTTTCTCTATCTGGACCGCATTGATCTGCTCGCGGCTCCCGGCCAGGGGCTCCTTCTCGGCGTACTCAAGGCTCTGCAGGATCGTCCCGCGGGCCGCGTCATTGTTGTCGTCTCTTCACAGACCTCGCTCCGCCAGCTCGCCACCCAGGGGCTACTGCTGCCCGACCTCGCCTTCCGGTTCACCGCCGTCCGTTTTGCCGTTCCCTCGCTGCGCCTGCGACGCGAAGACATCGCGCCGCTTGCCCAGACGCTGCTGGAGCGCATCTGCGCCCGCTATCAGCTTCGCCCCGTCACGCTGGGCCCCGGCGCGCTGGCCCGCCTGCTGCAGCACGCCTGGCCGGGCAACATCCGCGAGCTGGCCAGCGTGCTTGAAGCCGCGCTGCTTGAGGCCGGACACGGCATCCTGCGCGCCGAGGACCTGCTGCTGCCCATGCTCACCGAGTCGCAGCCCGCGCAGAACTCCCACTCCAGCGCGCCTCCGCTCCATCTCGCCCTTGACTCGGTCGTCCAGCACCACGTGCAGTACGTGCTTGACCTGAACCGCGGCAACAAGCTGCGCGCCGCACGCCAGCTCGGCATCAGCCGCTCCACGCTTTACCGCATCCTCGGCAACGACTTCCTCCTCCCGCAATAGCCCCCAGGCCTCGCACAATCGCTCCCGGCCCGCAATTCGGGCGCAACGCAATCATCCGTGCCCACGTGCGCACTGCCTCATGTTTTACACTCCACCTGTGCGCCTTCCGCGCTGAGGTGACCCTCGTTGAAGAAGTTGCTCTTCTCGTCTCTTTCCGCCATCCTGCTTCTGCCCATGCTTTCCTCTCCGCGCGCCGTCGCTGACCCCCAGCCCACGCCCCAGCCCTCGCTTGCCCAGCGCCGCGCCCAGCTCAACGACCTCTTCTCGCAGTACTGGGATGCCTACCTCGAGCGCTACCCGGAGTTCGCCTCCTCCATCGGCGACAAGCGCTTCAATGACAAGCTCCATGACTTCTCCGTCGAGGCCACCAACCAGTGGCTCGCGCAGGAGCAGAACCTCCTCATGCGCCTGGCAGCCATTGACCCCACCGGCTTCACGGATGAAGAGATCACCAGCCGCGAGCTGCTGATGCGCCAGTTCACCCAGGACATGGAGGCCGCCGACTACAAGGAGTGGGAGATGCCCGTCAACCAGATGGGCGGCATCTACTCCCGCTATCCCCAACTGGTGGGCGAGCTCAGCTTCAAAACCGCGAAGGACTACGACGACTGGATCACCCGCCTGCGCGGCCTGCCCAACGCCTTTGACCAGGTCACCACCAATATGACCATCGGCATGCAGGACAATCGCGTCCCGCCAAAATTCCTGCTGGAGAAAACCCTCGCCCAGGTGCAGCTGCTCGCCAATCAAAAACCGGAGGACTCGCCGCTGGCCGCGCCGCTCAAACACTTCCCTGCCTCCATCTCCGCCGCCGACCAGGAGCGCATCAAGAGCGAAATGCTCGATGTCCTGGCCAAAAAAGTTCTGCCCGCTTACAAGCGCTTCGCGCGCTTCATGCAGGTCAGCTACATTCCCGCCGGCCGCACCGAGCCCGGCATCTGGTCCATCCCCGGCGGCGAACAGTATTACCAGTTCCTCATTCAGCGCGAAACCACCACCAAAATGACGCCCGCCGAGATTCACCAGATCGGCCTTGAGCAGGTGCAGCAGGACGAAGCCGCCATGCTGGCCATTGCGCACAAACTCGGCTTCAAGGATCTGGCCAGCTTCCGCGCCAGCATGAAAGCCAATCCCAAGCTGCATCCTGCCTCCGCGCAAGCGCTCGTCGACGCCTACAAGGGCTACATCACCGCCATGGAAGCAAAGCTGCCGCGGCTCTTCGGCCATTTGCCCAAGGCTCCGCTGGAAGTGGTGCCCATGTGGAGCTACCTCGAGCCCACCGCGCCGCAGGCCTACTACGAGCCCGGCTCGCCCGATGGCAGCCGCCCCGGTCGCGTGCGCGTGAACACTTACAAAGCCACCGAGCGCAGCCTCGTCAACGTCGAATCCATCTCCTACCACGAAGGCGTTCCCGGCCATCATCTGCAAATCGCTCTTCAGCAGGAGATGCAGGGCGTGCCCGAGTTCCGCAAGCATCAGGAGTACACGGCATTCACTGAGGGCTGGGCCCTCTACGCCGAGCAGCTCGGCAAGGACGTCGGCTTTTACAAGGACCCCTACGAGGACTACGGCCGCCTCGACGCCGACATGTGGCGCGCCATCCGCCTCGTCGTTGACACCGGCGTCCACTCGCAGCACTGGACCCGCCAGCAGATGATCGACTACTTCCGCGCCCACTCCGGCATGGATGAAACCAACATCGAGGCCGAGGTCGACCGTTACATCGCCTGGCCCGGCCAGGCCCTGGCATACAAGATCGGCCAGCTCACCATCCTCGCCCTGCGCGCCAAGGCGGAAAAAGAGCTCGGCCCCAGATTCGACCTCCGCGCCTTCCACGATGAAATCCTCAGCGCCGGCTCCATCCCGCTGGACATGCTCACTGACCGCGTCGAAGCCTGGATAGCCGCGCAGAAAGCCGCATCAAAGTAGCCCGCGACGCACGTGAACATGGGCTGTTTTGCAGGGCCACAGCCTTAGCAGGCTGCAATGCATACTCATCTATATGAGTTTTCATCCGTAAAGGAGTCCACACTATGAATGCTCTACACACTGGAACTCAGCCGAAACCGATACTATTAGCCGCGGAACCCCAACTCTTTGTTGCCGATATTGCCGCCTCATGCGAGTTCTATACGAAAAAGCTAGGGTTCAGGATTGCGTTCATATATGGCGAACCACCGTTCTACGGGCAAGTGTGCAGGGATGGCGCAAATCTAAATCTCCGCTATGTGGATGAACTCTTATTGAACACAGAGCTTCGATATAGAGAACGCCTGCTCTCAGCATCAATCACTGTCGATGACATAAAGCCGCTTTTTCTTGAATTTCAAGCTGCGAGCGTGGCATTCGCGCAGACACTCAAAACAGAACCATGGGGCGCTCGCACATTCATGGTTCGTGATCCAGATGGCAACCTCATCCTCTTTGCGGGTACCCCATCCTAACTGAGCTCTTCTGGAAAGGCGGGAAACCGCCAACTCTCCACTCGTAGCCGAGTGCCCCATCCATGGCGCGCGCGGCGCCTGCGCAGCGGGCGGCATGGGTGGGAAACCACTTCCCTCACCGCGGCACAGTCTCCGCCGCGTGCATTCCCCGCCGCAACGCGCGTATGCTGGAAGAAAGATTCATCTCACTCAATCAGTACAAGGAATCGCATGTCTGACATTCCCGCAGAGGCCAGCGAAATCCCCGCGCAGTTGCCCAGCGTCCGCGTTGCCGTGCTCGGCGCCGGCAAGATGGGCGGCATCCTGCTGCAGGCCTTTCTCAAGCAGAATCTCTTCGCGCCCGACCAGATTCACGCCACCGTGGGCCACGCCGAGCGCGCCATCGCCCTCAGCCTGCAGTGGGGCGTGGATGTGAGCACTGACAACCTTGCCGCCGCCCGGCAGTCCGACCTGATTCTTCTCGGCGTCAAGCCCTTCCAGGTCCCCGACCTCGTCGGCGAGATTCGCCCCGCGCTGACCAGGGAGAAGACCCTGATCTCCTTTGCCGCATCGGTAAAAACCCGCGCCATTGAGGATGCCGCCGGCCTCGACATCGCCGTCATCCGCGCCATGCCCAACACGCCCGCGGCCCTCGGCGCCGGCGCCAGCGGCCTTTGCCGCGGCCGCCACGTCAGCGACGTGCAGATGGAGCTGGCGCAGCGCATCTTTGAGACCGTCGGCCGCGCCGTCGTGGTCGACGAGAAGCATATGGACGCCGTCACCGGCCTCTCCGCCTCCGGCCCGGCCTACATCTACATCATCATTGAGGCGTTGGCCGAGGCCGGCGTCAAAGTGGGCCTGCCGCGCGACACCGCCACGCAGCTCGCCGCGCAAACCGTCTTCGGCGCAGCCAAAATGGTGCTCGAAACCGGCTACCACCCCGCGCTCCTGAAAGACGCCGTCACCACCCCCGCCGGCTGCACCATCGACGGCATCCTTGAACTCGAGGAAGGTGGCCTCCGCGTCACGCTCATCAAAGCCGTGATGCGCGCCACTGAGCGCGCCAAGGAGCTGGCCGCCGGATAAGCGGTCTGCGTTCGCCCATGCAGCGTCCAACCTGGCTCCCCAAATATCTGCCCGAGCTCGACGGGCTGCGTGGCCTCGCCATCCTCGCGGTGGTCCTCTATCACTGCACGCCCCGCCTCGTCGGCACCTGGCTCCATCCCATCGCCATCTGGGGATGGTCCGGCGTCACGCTCTTCTTCTGCCTCAGCGGATTTCTCATCACCGGCAACCTGCTGGCCGTGCGCGACCGGCCGCACTACTTCCACAACTTTCACGCGCGCCGCATTCTCCGCATTTGGCCCGTCTATCTGCTGCTGCTCATCTTCGTCTACGCGGAAGCCCCCTGGTACATCGGCTCCAGCGTCTGGCACGCTGTGCGCACCGCTCCCTGGTGGGCTTACTTTCTTTTTCTGCAAAATCTCTTCCCGTTCGCCCTGCCTCCCGCGCTGGTCCCCACATGGGCTCTCGCCATCGAGGAGCAGTACTACTTTCTGTGGGCGCCGGCCGTGCGCTGGCTGCGCAACCCCGCGCTGCTTTCTTTGCCGCTCGTCGCCGCCATGATTGCAGCACCCCTCTTTCGGCGCTCCCATTTCGCCTGGCTCACGCCCACCCACACGCTCACGCATCTTGACGGTCTCGCCCTCGGCAGCCTGCTCGCCATCGGGCTTTATACGCTTTCGCTCAGCCGCCGCGCCTGGCTTGCAATCGGCCTGACCTCCTTCGTCGCCGGCATCGCTTCCGCTTTCACCATCGCCGCCGGCACCGCATTTCTCGACACCGCGCTCTCCTTCGGCTATGGCGGCGCAATGCTCGCGCTCGCCGCATCCGCCGGCGCGCGCAATCCCGTCCACATCCTGCTGCGCCGCGGCCCGCTCGCCTTCTACGGCAAAATCAGCTACGGCCTTTACATGATTCACATCTCCGTCTTCATTTACTTCGGCTGGTTCGACCTGAAGATGACTCCCTACGGCATTCCCGGCAACCTCGCCATCGTCGCCTTCCGTCTCGCCGCCTCCACCGCGGTGGCCGCCGTGCTGTGGTATGGCTTCGAGTCGCGCATTCTCCGCCTCAAACGCTACTTTTGAACGCGCATCTGCGCCAACTGCGCATCAACCGCTCACCTCACACACAATCTTTATCTTTGCCTCTTCTTCGCGCCGGTCCCAGCCTGTGAGCCCTCAGATGCTGGCCCGCATGGACGCCTGCTGGCGCGTGGCCCACTGTCATCTCCGCCGCAACTTCGCGCGTCGTCGTCCGCGTCATTTCGCCCGCTGAAAATCTGATGATCGTCCTGCACGTCGCGCGCATGCTCAACGTCTGACTCCGCGCGTTTCTGCTGCATGGGCTACACTGGAACGTTGCCCACGGAGTCCCCTCACATGCATGGTGCGGCGGTCGAAGCAGAAGTGAAATCCTTGCCCTCACCTGCGCTGCGCCGTTTTGCCTGGGGCGGGCTGGTCTACTTCATCGCCGTCATTCTGTGGGGCGCACTCGTCCGCGCCACAGGCGCCGGCGCGGGCTGCGGCGATCACTGGCCGCTCTGCAACGGCACCGTCATGCAACACGCGCCCAGTGCTGACACGATGATCGAATTCACCCATCGCCTCACCAGCGGCATCTCTTTCCTGCTGGCCATCGCACTCCTCGTGTGGACCTTCCGCGCCACCGTCCGCGGCCATCTGGCGCGCGCCTTCGCCGTGGCCGCGGTCGCCTTCACGCTGGTCGAGGCAATCCTGGGAGCACTGCTCGTGCTGCTCGGCCTCACCGCGGAGAGCCGGTCGCCCCTGCGCGCGCCTTATCTCGCGCTGCACCTCACCAACACGCTGCTGCTGCTGGCCGCGCTCACCCTCACTGCCCACATGCTCAGCCGCCGCACCGGCTTCCTCCGCGGCAGCGTGCGGCTCGTGGCTCCCTTCGGCGTTGGCACGGCCCTGCTCGTCGTCCTGGTCGTCGGCGTCACCGGTTCGCTGGCCGCGCTGGGTGACACGCTCTTCCCCGCAAAATCTCTCCGCTCCGCCTTCGCGCAGGATTTCTCCGCGCACGGTGCGTGGCTCGTCCGCTGGCGCTGGACCCATCCCACTGTCGCCTTCCTCGCCAGTGTCTTCCTCATCTGGCTGGTGGTGCGCGCCGCGCAGCGCTCGGCGCACTGGGACAATCGCGGCCTTTCCGCGCTTGTCCTCACCCTGCTTGCCGTGCAGTATGCGTTGGGTGTGCTGGACGTCTTTCTGCTCGCGCCCGTCTGGCTGCAGGTCGTCCATCTGCTCGGCGCGGACGCGCTCTGGTCCGCGCTCATTGTGCTTGCCGCGCGTCTCACCCTGCAGCCCGCGGAAGCAGATCCCACCTCCGCTTCCTGAGCCTCCGCGCCTCGTGCCCCGCTTCTTACTTCCGCAGCACGTCCGCGGCCGGATACACCTTTCCCTTCACCGTCACGTCGATCGTGGGCAGCTCCGGCGTCTCCGTCAGCCACTCGATTTTGCCATCGCTCAGCAGCACCGTGTCTTCCACCTTGCCGCCTTTGATGCTCGGGTTCCACGCGAACGCCTGGTGATTTACCACCGTCTCGGTGCCCTTCGGCGTCGCCAGCCACTCTCGTTCCCAGTAGCCGGTCGGCCCTCCCTGGTGGTGGAACTTCTCCTCGCCTGGAAATCCCGCCGCGGCATAAGCCGCCTGTGCGGTCTCAAACAGTTTTGCGGAGGTCGCGCCCTCGCGCGTTGCGTCAAGCAGCGCCGCATTCACCTGCGCGGAAACGCGAAAGCCCTGATCCAGATCTTCCGGCACCCGGCCAAAGTGCACGAACCGCGTGATTGAGATCGCCAGGCCCCACTTGCGCGCGCACAGGTTCAGCATGGCGTAGTTCTTCATCCGCGCGCCGCGCGGCACTGCGTGCCTGTACTTGTAAATCCGCTCGTCCACGGCGAACAGATGCACCGAGGGCTGAATGCCGCGCCGCAGAAGATTGGCCGCCGTCACCGCCTCCATGTCGAATTCGCTCAGGCCCGGCTCAATCAGCATCAGCGCCTCCTCCGTGGAAGACGCCGTCTCGTGGCCCAGCCAGCGGTAGCGCGCAATCTCGCTCGGCAGCAGCGAGGCGCGCAGCGGATAAAGGTTCAGTGGGGTCAGTCCCGGCCCCGGCACATCGCAACCCAGCGGTCCGCCGGCCAGCTTGGCCGCGGCCGCGGCTGTGTCATCCGCATACCATGGGAAAGTCACCGGCTCAAAGTCCAAACCCGCAAACTCCTCGTCACCAAGCCGCGGCGCTTCATTCTCCGTCGTCAGGTAGCAGCGCTTGCCCTTGGCCGTCACCAGCACTGCCGCAACGGCGGTTTCGCCCGGCCCCAGCACGCGCGCCTCCACCGCGCCGCCCGTCACCCAGGCCACGTTCTCGTGCCGCCGCAGCAGCACGCCGGCCAGGTGCTGCGCCTTCATCCACTCCACCAGCTTTGCGTGCTTGGCCTCCAGCTCCGCGTTCCACTCCGCCTCGCTCACAATCGTGGACCCATGCATCACCAGGCTCTTCTGGATTCGTTTGCTCATGGTCGTTCCTCCCCGCAATCATACCCGCAAAAACGGCGCGGGCGTTGACAACTTGTGCCAACGCCCGCCCGGCTTCCCGTTTCGCTTAGGGCCTGTTCACACTACTGGAATTGCGGCGACGGGAGCCGGTTTTTCTCAGTTCCTTTTCTCAGTTCCTTTTCTCAATTCTAAGGAGCGAGGAGCGACAGATACCGGGTGTATCTTAGGGACGAGCGACGAAGAAATGGGGAAAACCGGCCCCGTCCCTCCGGGTTGCGGCGAAAATGCGGCCAGACTTCGTTGTCGTCCTCGGCAGTGGGGCCGCCACAGCCTTCGGACTTCGCCTCGCCTGCCCGCATTTTCGCGCGCAACGCCATCCATCCCAGTAGTGTGAACAGGCCCTAGTCTTCCAGTTCGGGATGGTGGTGGCTCTCCCAGCCCAGGTACCGCGCCGCCTCGTGCACGGCCTTTGACACATCGCTGAAGTTCGCCGCCACGTGGTGCTCGAATCCCTCGCGGCAAATGTAGCGCAACAGTTTTTGCAGGTGCTGAATCTCCGCCACGCCCGCGCCGCCAAAAGTCTCCAGCGGATCGTCAGTAAACCGGCCCGGCCCCGTGTATCCGCGGATCACGCCGCGGCGGTCGTCGGTGGAGTAGCGCGCAAAGCTCATGGCGCCGGCCTTCACGCGGCCCACGCACGTGCCGAAGGTGTTCTCCTTGCCCACCGTGCCCGCGATAATCTCCTGGAAATCCATGCGCACATCCTTGAAGAAGTGCTTCGGCAGGTTGGAGCAGTGGAAGCACACGCATTTGTTCGGGTCGCTGCCGTAGTTGTTGTTCCAGTCCAGCAGCGCTGAGGGCGTGCCGCTGGCCAGCGCCAGCATGTACATGCTCAGCGTGCCCGGCACGTCCACCTCGCAGGCCGAGGGGATCAGATCGTTGCTCATCATGCTCATGATGGTGCACGGCACCACGCCGAAAAATTCCTCCATCGACGTCCAGCATTGCACCGCGCTGATGGTCACGTGCGCCTGCTTCATCCAGCCGTCAATCACTGCGCCCAGCTTGGCCATTTTCAGCAGCGCCGCGTCGGGAATTCCGCTGATGCTCACGTAGCTCTTGATGGCCGCCAGCTTGGCCTGCGCCGCGTCGTCGGTATCTTTCATCCGATGGATGCGCCCGAAGATTTCCGAGAGGTCAATCGTCTCGATCGTGATCCCGCTGGTTTCGAAGATCCGCTCGGAGTAGCGCACCGTGTTGAAGGCCGTGGGCCGCGCGCCAATCGATCCGATGCGCAGATTCTTCAGCCCTTTCACAATGCGGCAAACCTGCGAGAACCATTCCAGATCGGCCTTGAACTCCGCCGAGCTCAGGCTCTCGGTGTGCAGCGTGGTCAGCGAGTAGGGAATCCCATACTGCATCAGGTTGTTGCACGCGCTCATCTTGCCGCAAAAGCTGTCGCGCCGCACCGCAATCGTCATGTTGTCGCTGCGGTCCGGCGTGGCCTGCACCAGCACCGGAACCTTCAACCCTGAAAGCCGGATCGCATCCACAATGCCGCGCTCTTCGCCAAAGTTCGGCAGCGTCACGATGATTCCGTCAATCGCGTCCGCGTGCTTCTTGAACAGCTCCGCGCAGCGCTGCGACTCGTCATACGTTTCCACCGCGCCGTACTTCGACTCTTCCGGGCCCAGCACCACCGCGCGCGCGCCCGCGGCCTCCAGCACTTTCAGGATCTCTTCCCGCCCGGTCTTTGCCAGGTGATCGGGAAAGAATCCCCGATTGCCCACCACCACCCCAAACGTCATCACTCTTTCAGTTCCCATTCCTGCTACTCCTTGTCCCTGCTATAAGGTTCCTGCAACGTGTTCAACCACGCAATTCGATCCTGCAATCAGTGCTTGCCGGTGCGGCCCGGGCGAAAGCGAATCCCGTAAAAAAGTCCAAGCGCCAGCAGCAGGCCGCCCCACCATATCGGAGCGTGCAGTTGCGCCAGCACCACGTGCGGCGTGTACCCCGTGGCCAGGTCCACCAGCCCCGAGCCGCAGATCAGCGCTCCATACACCGTCAAAGTCACTCCGATAAAGAACCAGATTGAAATATGTCCCGATTGCATCCCCGCCTCCTTACCAGAAGTACACATTCAGTGCTACGAAAAACACGATCGCAATCGCCGTCCAGAACCACTCGTTCTTGTAGAGCGGAACCGGCTCCTCCTTGGGCAGCTTGGTCACGCCATACACCACGCCGTTCAGCTCAGCCATCGTCTTCGGTTCCGTGAACAGGCTCACCACAAACGTCACCAGAACCGTCACAATCACTGACCACAGCGCGCGGTACATATCCTCGGCCATCGCCTTCGCATCGCCTGAAAGCGCCACAAAGTGCAGCGCCGAGGGCACAAGCTTCACCCACGCCCACAGGCCCACTGAGGTCACCGTGCCAATCAGCAGCCCCCAGAAGCCGCCGGCCTTCGTCGCCCGCTTCCAGAACATGCCCATCAGCACCACGCCCAGCAGCGGCGAGATGAAGAAGCTGAACAGCGCCTGCACATAATCCATGATGCTGGCCGCATGCATCACCATATACGCGGTCACAATTGACACCATCACGCCCAGCACCGTCGCCCACCGGCCTATCGTCACATAGTGCTCGTCCCGCGCGTTCTTGTTCATCAGCGGCTTGTAAATGTCATAGGTCCACACCGCGGAGAAGGCGCTCACGTTGCCCGCCATACCGCTCATAAAGCCGGCAATCAGCGCCGTAATGCCCAGTCCCAGCAGGCCCGGCGCCAGGTAGCGCACCATCATCAGCGGCAGCACTTCGTTGTAGCTGTGCAGCCCTGACCCCGCCACTGCCAGGCTCTGCGGCACCAGGTGCATCAGCGTCCCATTCGGATTCTGCAGCACCACCAGGCCCAGCAATCCGGGCAGAATCACGATGAATGGCACCGCCATCTTGAAAAACGACCCCAGCACCGGCGCCATTCGCGCCGCGCGCAGGTCGTTGGCCGCCAGCACCCGCTGCACCACCAGAAAGTCCGTCGTCCAGTAGCCGAAGCTGATGGCAAACCCGAGCCCGAAGACAATGCCCTCCCAGTTGATGCCCATCGGGTTGTTGGCAAAGTGGCCCAGGCTGCGCCACATGTGCGTGTAGTCGCCGTTCGCCACCGCGCCCACTGCCATCTCGTGATGCAGCCTGGCCTTGAATCCATTCCAGCCGCCCGCCTCCACAAGCCCAAAAATCGGCACCAGAAGCGCGCCACCCCAGATCAGCACAAACTGCAAAACCTCATTGAAGATTGCCGACCGCAATCCGCCCAGCGCCACATACAGCGCCACCGCCAGCGACGAAACAATGATGGAAAAGTTCAGGTTCCAGCCCAGAACCACCTTCATCACTTCGGCCATGGCGAACATGTTCACGCCGCTCATCAGCACCGTCATAAAGGCGAACGACACCGCTGAAACCACGCTCGCGCCCTGCCCGTAACGCAATTGCAGATAGCCGGGCACCGAGTGCGTCTTGCACACGTAGTAGAAGGGCATCATCACCATGCCCAGGAACAGCATCGCGGGAACCGCGCCAATCCAGTACCAGTGCGCCGCCAGAATGCCGTACTGGTAGGCCGAGCCCGCCCACCCCATCAGTTCCAGCGAGCCCAGGTTGGCCGACACAAAGCTCAGTCCCGCAATCCAGACTGTCATCTCCCGACCGGCCATGAAGAACTCTTCGCTCGTGTTCGCCTGGCCTTTCAGGTAGAACCCGATCCAGATCACCATCGCGAAGTAGATGGCGATGATGGCTATGTCCAATGGCCCCAGATGGGCCAGAGAAACCGCGCTGAGCGCCAGCGCCGCACCGCTCACGTGCAAATGGGGCGCGGCGAGCGCCGAAAGTGGGACCGATTCGAACATGCTGTCACCTGGTCAGGGGCAATTCCGCTCCGGCTCGGGCCGGGCGGTCGCTCCTCAGTAAATGGGTTTACTGTCAGAGCTGTCAAGCAGCGCTCTGCCCTGCGAAAATTCCTCCGTACATGCCTGCCCACCCCCCGGCTCGCGCCTCAGCCTCCGAATCCAGCAGCCTTCAGCGTGCGGGTAAGCGTTTACCCTCCGCAGAGTACCACACCTCACCCGATCCGCAACTCTCTTCCATTTCCTCCGCCCCCGCAACACTCCGCCTGCCCCCACCACCCGGTTTTCCGCTTGTCTTCCTCACCCCGCAACGTTACCTTGAGGCATGGAGCACTCCTCACTCCTGCCCCTCGATCTCCAATTCCATCCCCCACCGCTCCGTTCATCGCAAGCCAACCGGCACGCCCTCTGATTCCATCCGTTAAGGAGCCGTTCCCATGCACCCCTCGCCTGAATCCGCACTCCCCGCCGGCTTCTCCCGCCGCTCCTTCTTCCGCTTCGCAGCCGGAGCCTCCGCGCTTGCCACGCTGCCCATGCTCACTGAGCCTGAGCTGGCCCGCGCCGCCATGCCCAAATTCGCTGACCCCAATATCGGCATTCACATCGACGCGAATGAAAACCCCATGGGCCCCTGCGAAGCCGCGCGCAAGGCCATCGCCGACATCATTCCCCGCGGCGGCCGCTATCTCTTCAACTGGGACACGGAGCTCGGCACCACCTTCGCCAATCAAGAGGGTCTCAACCCGGAATCCGTGCTCGCCTTCGCCGGATCCACTGAGCCGATCTGCTTCACCGTGCTCGCCTTCACCGGCAAAGACCGTCCTCTCGTCACCGCAGACCCCGGCTTTGAAGCGCCCATGTGGGCCGCCAAAAACAGCGGCGCGGAAATCTTCAAGGTGCCCCTGGCCGATCCCCAGGGCGCCGCGCGCCACGACATCAAGGCCATGCTTGCCGCCACGCCCAACCCCGGCGTCATCTACATCTGCAATCCCAACAACCCCACCGGCACCCCTACGCCCCACGAAGACATCGAATACGCCGTCAACCACGCGCCCAAAGACACCATCATCCTCATCGACGAGGCTTACATCCATCTTTGCGACGAGCCCCGCTCGCTCCATTTTGTGAAGGAAGGCAAGAACGTCATCGTCCTGCGCACCTTCTCCAAGGTTTACGGCATGGCCGGCCTGCGCATGGGCTTCGCCATCGGACGCCCGGACCTGCTGGCCAGGATTGCCACCTTGAACGGCCAGAACGCCCTGCCCATCACCGCGCTGGTCGCCGCCAAAGCCAGCCTGCTCGACAGCGATCTCGTCCCCACGCGCAAGAAAATCATCGCCGGCATCCGCGAACAAAACCTCAGCTGGCTCAAGAGCGAGGGCTACGCCGTCACACCCGCGGTCAGCAACTGTTTCATGGTCAATGTCAAACGTCCCGGCCAGGAAGTCCAGGCCGCGCTCGCCGCCAAAGAAATGTTCGTCGGCCGCATCTGGCCCGCCTGGCCCACCTGGCTGCGCATCACTGTCGGCACTGCAGAAGAAATGCAGATCTTCCGCAAGGACTTCAAGTCGGTGATGGCCTCGAACACTGCCGGCCTCACGCCGCCGCCTCTGCCGCGCCGCCTGGCAAGCCACCCCTTCACACACCTTTCCTAGCTACGCATCACTATCCAGGCAAAAAAGGCCCCGTCCATCCCGGACGAGGCCTTTTTCCTTGCGGCCAGAAGGTCTCACTTCCGCTCGCCGTGCTCCATCACGCGCACCACCAGCTCGCCCGCCGCATGATGAAACACCACATCCGCGAAATCTCGGTCGAGTCCGGTTTCAGGCAGTCAGCCGTTCCAGTTGGTCCGGCTGCACAATCGTCATGCTCGAGCCCTTGATCGTGATCCACTCGTCGCGGCGAAACTGGTTCAGCAGCCGCGTCACCGTCTCGCGCGAGGTGCCCGCCATGCTGGCGATCTCCTCGTGCGTCAGCGCCATGGTAAAGCGAAGGTCCGGCCGTCCGCTCGAGGCCGTGCGCCCCCAGTCCAGCAGCAGCCGCGCCAGCCGCCCTGCGGCCGAGCCGGAAAGCGCCAGCCGCTTCGCATCGTGAAACACCGTCATGTATTCGCCTGAGAGCGACTGCGCCGCATGCATGCTCGCGATTCCGTGCCGGCCCAGGAACTCCACGAATTCCTGCTTGCGCACCGTCTTCACCTGGCAGGGCTCAATCGCTTCGGCAGTCACCTCGTGCGGCACGTTGGCCAGCACCGCGCTCAGCCCCATCACGTCGCCCGGCGCCGCAATCTTCAAAATCATCGTCTTGCCGTCCCGCGAGGTCGACGAAATCTTCACCTGCCCATAGCAGATCACAAACACATTCCGCGCCGCATCGCCCTCTGAGAACAGCTTGGCCCCGCGCGCATGGCTCATCATGACCCCGATTTTGTCGTAATCGGCCAGCGCCTCATGCGTCATATTGCAAAAAAGACGCAGATGCCGGTGCTCGCAGTTCAAGCAATCCTCCGGCGGTCGATGAGGCTGGAATCCTGGCATAGGCAACTCGCAGACTAATCGCAGTATAGCCCATTGTTCGATTGGGCCGCCCAGATCCTCCTTCGCGCCATTCGCGCCTCCGCCGCGCGCCTTCCGCCGTTCCGTTTCTCGCGCGGCCTTCTCTTCGGTGTGTACATCCCCGGGCCTCATGCTTTAGCCTTTCCGCGTGATGGATATCCTGTCGAATTCCGCTAAGCAATCGATTGTGCCGGCGCGCCGCATCTGCCTGGCTTTGCTACTATTCTCTGCTGCCTTCGTCCTCTCCGTTGCGCCCGCCCGCGCGCAGGCTCCCGCGCCGGACTCGCCTGCCATCGAGGCCAGGGCCCACGCCCTCCTCAACAAGCTCACCCTCGATCAAAAGATTCAGCTCATCGGCGGCGTCGACTCCATGTTCACTTACGCCGAGCCCTCCATCGGCCTGCCGCGCCTCAAGATGTCTGACGCCTCCGTCGGCGTGCGCACCTGGGGACCCACCACCGCCTACGCCGGCGGCGTGGCCCTGGCCGCCACCTGGGACACCGGCTTCGCCTCCGACCTCGGACGCGCCCTGGGCCGGGACGCACGCGCGCGCGGCGTCAACTTCCTGCTCGGTCCCGGCGTCAACATCGCCCGCTCGCCCGTCGCCGGCCGCAACTTCGAATACCTCTCTGAAGACCCCTACCTCAACTCCACTCTCGTCGTGCCCTGGATCGACGGCGTGCAGTCCCAGGGCGTCGTCGCCACCGTCAAGCATTACGCGCTCAACAACCAGGAATACAACCGCCACAATGTCGACGTCACCGTGGACGAGCGCACCATGCGCGAAATCTATCTCCCCGCCTTCAAGGCCGCCGTCACCCAAGGCCACGTCGGCGCGGTCATGGACTCCTACAACCTCGTCAACGGCCAGCACTCCACCCAGAACCACTTCCTCAACCTCCAGGTCCTCAAGGGCGACTGGGACTTCAAGGGCGTTCTCATGTCCGACTGGGACGCCACTTATGACGGCGTGGCCGCGGCCAACAACGGCCTCGATCTTGAAATGCCCTCGGCGCGCTTCATGAACGCCGCCACCCTCCTGCCCGCCATCAAAAGCGGCCAGGTCAGCGAAGCCACCATCAACGACAAGGTCCTCCGCATCCTGCGCACCGCCCTTCGTTTCCACTTTCTTGATCGTCCCCAGCTCGACCTCGATGACTCCACTTACTCGGTCGCCGATCGCGCCGTCGCCCTGCGCGGCGCTCTCGAAAGCATGACCCTGCTCAAGAATCAGGATCACCTTCTGCCGCTCGACCAGGGCAAAATCAAGACCATCGCCATCATCGGCCCAGACGCGTGGCCGGCCGTGCCCGGCGGCGGCGGCTCGTCTGAGGCCACGGCCTTTGACCCCGTCAGCTTCGTCACCGGCATCGCCAACTTCCTCGGGCCCGGCGTCCGCGTGCTTTACACCCGTGGCCTGCCCGAGAGGAACGAGGTCTTCCGGCAGACCCACTGGGACGGCCCCATCCAGCAAGCCACCTATCCCAGCCACGACTTCACCGGCTCGCCCGCCACCGTCACCGTCCACGGCATCAGCAATTACAGGCACGAGGGGTGGGGCCCGCCCAACAAATCGCCCCGCAGCGTTCGCTACACCGCCGACTTCAAAGCCGGCGACGCCGGCGACTACCTCATCCTCGCCTCGGCCTCCGGCGGCGATCACTACACCATCAAGGTCGACGGCAAGCCCGTCGCCGAGCAAAGCCAGATGGAGGGCCAGCATCCTGAGTCGGCCACCATTCATCTCGATGCCGGCCAGACCATCCACGTCGAAGCCGACTACCTGCCCGCCTTTTCCGGGACTCGCCTCGCCCTCGGCATCCGCAATGCAAGCGAACTCATCTCGCCCGACGTTGCAACCTTCGCCAAAGCCGCCGACGCCGTCATCGTCGCGGTTGGCTTCAACCCCTCCAACGAAAGCGAAGGCTCTGACCGCAGCTTCACCCTCCCGTGGGGCCAGGACGCGCTCATCCAGGCCGTCGCCGCAGCCAATCCGCACACCATCGTCACCCTCACCGGCGGCGGCGCGGTGGACACAAGCGGCTGGCTCAGCAAGGTCCCCGCCCTGCTCCACACCTGGTATCCCGGCCAGGAGGGCGGCGCCGCGCTGGCCGAAATCCTCTTTGGCAAACACGACCCAGAAGGCCGCCTGCCCATCACCTTCGTCCGCAGTTGGAAAGGCAGCCCGTCTTACAAGGACTACTACCCCATCCCCGGCGCGGACACCAAACTCGAGGTCCACGAGTACGGCCACCCCACCCGCATTGACACCATCCAGCACGTCACCTACGGCGACAAGCTCATGGTCGGCTACCGCTACTGGACCACCACCGGCAAGCAACCCCTCTTCCCCTTCGGCTTCGGCCTCAGTTACACCACTTTCAAGTTCTCCAACCTCCAGGCGCCTTCGCTCTCCACCATCGGTACCGTCGATCCCCAGGGCATCGCCGTCAGCTTTGACGTCACCAACACCGGCAGCGTGGAAGGCGCGGAAGTGGCGCAGCTCTACGTCTCCGATCCCTCAGCCACCGTCAGCCGGCCAGAGCGCGAGCTGAAGGGATTCGCCAAAATCCGCCTCGCCCCCGGCAAAACCAAACACGTCACCCTCATGCTCCACTCCGGCGCATTCAGTTACTGGAGCCCGACCCTGCACAAGTGGCACATTGATCCGGGCAACTTCATTCTCCGCGTCGGCAGCTCCAGTGAGGACACGCCTCTCACCCATACCCTCACGCTCAAATAGCGGCGTCCCGGCACAACTCCACAAAGGCCCCGCTCCGCGCGGGGCTTTTTCTTTGCCGCGCGCCACAAGTCGCGCGCGCAAGTTTCCCTGCGCGCAGCCGGAGTTCATCCGCTACACTTGGCACCTGAGCCAAAGTCATCCGGTGGGGGGAACGCAATGAATGATTGGAAGCTTCTGCAAAAGGACCCGTCCGAGGCCCTTGCGCTGCTGCACTTTTATTCCATCAAGAAGAAGCACGCCACGGGCGAGGTCGAGGTCCGCATCACGGTCAAGGAGTTCGCCAGCGCCAAAACCAGCGACATGAAGTTTTACGCCTCGGCCGACGTCTGCCTCAACCAGAACTCCATGCCCTTCCATCCCGTCGGATGGGGAGAATCGCAATTCATCGCGCTCGCCGAGTGTCTGCGCAACCTGCGCAAATTCGAATACGAGGACTGCGAGCAGCCTTCGGCCGCGGGCGCGGAGTAAGCCAAACCCCGCGCCCGCGTTGTTGCCTGCCGCTGTCTTTATGGATGAATGGGCGTCGAGTCCGTCTCCGGCGTCGAGAGCCACGGATCCCACAGCACATTCGGTCCGCTTGCGGTCGTGCAGTGCTTTGCTCCGGGGCCTGAAGCACATCCCCAGTAGTTCTCCGTCGCCACGCTGCCGCCCGTGCAGGCCGCGTGGTCAAAGGCGCAGATGTTGGCCACGCCTGTTCCGTTGCCCAGCAGGTTGTTCCCGTGCACGTTCACCAGCGCCGGTGTGCTCACCGCAATGTCCACGTCCTCGTCGGTAATCGTGTTGCCCGCAATCACCGTGCCGCGCACCGGCGAACCTCCGCCGCCGCTGTTGATGTTGATGCCCACGCGCCCCGGCGTTGCCGTGTCATTGCTGTCGGCCAGGTTCTTCGCAATGTAATTGCCGATGATCTGGTTGCCGTCCATGTCGTCGGCCGGCAGCCCAAACTTCGGCCCCACGTGCGTGTGCAGCGAGACGCCGCCGATTCCGTTGCCGATGAGCCGGTTGTGCGTGATCACGTTCTGCGACGTGCGTCCCTGTCCAATGCCGTCAGAGAAAATGCCCACGCCTGCGCCGCCCACAATTACGCCGTTGTTCTCCAAGTCGTTTCCATCCACCGTGATGTGGAAGACCCCGTAATGCGCCGATCCGATTGCGCCCACCGGCGGATGCGACGCCAGCACAATGCCGCACTCGCCCGGATTGTCATTCACCGCGTTCTTTGAGATCAGCACGTCGTGGCTCGCCGCCGTCTCGTCGCTCACCAGAATGCCGTCGTCGTTCTGCATAATCGTGTTGTCGGACACAGTCGAATTCCACACCCCGATAAGGTGCAGGCCGCCCCCGCAATCGCCCGTCTCGTCCAGTTCGAAAGCCGGCTGGCCGCTGCAGCCCCCCGGTTGGCCCGTGAACACCGCTGTTGCCTTGGTGTTGTTTGCAATCGCGTTCTCGCGAATCGTCACGTCGGCCGCGCTCACCACCAGCACGCCTTCCCACTGCGCGTGCTCCACCGTAAATCCGGCCACCGTCACGTGGGCCAATCCGGCGTTGTCATAGCCGTCGACGAAGATGCCGTTCGCCAGTCCCATCGCGTCGATGATCGTCTTCTTCGCGCCCGCCCCGATCAGCGAGAGCGGCATTCCGATCACCACATCTTCCTTGTACGTCCCCGGCCACACCATAATCACGTCATAAGGCTTGGCCAGGCTCACCGCGCCGTTGATGGTCTTGGAACAACCCGCCGAGCCCGACGGATTCACGCAAAGGGTTGCGGCTGCCGCGCTCGCCGGCGCAAGCAGAAGCAGCGAGGCGCAGCTTGCGCCGAGAGCCGCGAACAAACAACGGATTTTCATGGGATTTCCTCTTTCGTCTCTAGTCCTTCTGCAGGTACTCCATCGTGTTCTCGCTCGCAGCCGAAGTCAAGCGAAAACCGTATAAATATCGGCGCTCCCGGCCTTCAGTTGGCAGTCGCTACCTGCGCAGCCTCCGGCAATCCCACCTCGCCCGCCGGCGGCAAAGTGTGCGTGTCCCACCACTGCTGCACCACCGCGTTCCACCTCCGGCTCCGCCCAATCCACAGCTCCGTCGCGCGCGCATAGCGGTCCATATTATTTGCCAGCCAGTACCTCCGGTAATCCCTCAGCCACGCCTCGCGATACAACTCGCCAATCTGCGAGTACCCATCGCGAATATCCTCAAGCCGCCCGTTGTTTGACCCGATCGTATCCAGCAGATCGCTCACCTCATTCCAGTTCGCCTTGTCCGCCGCCAGCGTCCGCGCCTTCCCGTAGAGCGTCACGCAGTCATCCGCCGCCTGAAACTTGTAGCCCACAAAATCCATCCGCCGCGCGCCCAGTTCCATCGCCTCCAGCGCCTCCGGATTGCGCAAACTCTGTCCGCGCTTTTCAGCCGCCGCCCGCGCTTCGGCAATCAGCGTAATCGCCCGCTCGGCGTCCAGCCGCAACTGGCTCGCCACCGGCAGCAGCTTCACGCTTATTGCTTGTCCCTCCGGCGAAAACGGATCCATCCAGAAGTAGCTGTCCTCCACATCCTCCAGCCCCGCCTTCTCCAGCACCGCGTGTGCCGCCATCAGCGCCTGCTGCGCCTGGTCAATCTTCCCCGTCGCATCGCCGTGGAAGGCCAGCCCATACGACGCCTCGAACGACGCCTCCTGGCTCTCGCCCTTTTGCCAGCCCGCCGCCGCGCCAAACAGCACGCCGAACCAGTTCTCGTCGAAGATGCCTTCGCCGTCGTCATTCCACACCGTGTTCAGCACGCCCTTCGCGCCCAGCTTCTGCCCGTCGCGCACAAATGCGCGAATATTCGCGAGCGCCACATTGTTGTTCGGATACACGCGGTTCCAGTTGTTCACGCCCGGCGCAACCCACGTCTCCAGCCCCGCCTGCGTAAACGGCAGAATCAGCTTCGTGAAGTCCGGCTCCGCATCGTAGCGCCACGGCACCGCGATCATATCCTTGGGCAGCGTCTTCACCAGCTCCGGCGAGTTCACCGCAATGTCGCCCCAGAACAGCAGCCGTTTATGGTCCGGCTCCAGCGCCGTGTGAATCTCCTTCAGGAAATTCAAATACACCGCGCCCAGCCCCTGCTCTTTCACCTCCGCGCGCGTGCGTCCCAGCCCCAGCTCAAACGTCTCGTCCGCGCCAATGTGCGCATAGGGCCCCGGAAACACCTTCGCCAGCTCGCCAAACCAGCTCGCAATCAGCGGCAGTGACCGCGCATCGCCCGGCGCAAGCACCGCTCCGTGCGGCGTCTCGCCCAGCGGCGCATACTCTTCGAACTTCAGCACGTGATGCAGATGCCCGAACGACTCCTGCTCCGGAATGACAGTGATGTGTAACTTCGCTGCGTAGGCCACCATCGCGCACGCTTCATCCGGCGTCATCGCGCCACCCGGAAACGCCGCCACCGGCGTGGACGCATACGCAAACGTCGCCTCAAAGTAAGGCGAGTAAGTATTGATCTTGTACGCGGCCATCGTGCGCAGCTCGCGCTTCAGAAATTCCATGTTGGGCAGCGGGCCGCGCGACCAGTCGTCGCTCACGCCGCGATGCGCCATCGCCGGCCAGTCCCTCAGCGTCGGCGCCAGCAGCACCGCGTCCTTCCCCGCCCCGCGTGCCAGTTGCTTCACCGTCTGCGCGCCATAGAACTCCCCCGCCGCCGTCTCCGCAATCACCGCCAGGTCGCGCCTGCCGTCCGGTACAAGCACGTAGCCCTCGGCGTGCATCGCCGCGTCAAATTGCAAATGATTGCGCTCCAGCAGCGCGCGGCTCTCGTGCGTATCCGCCCGCTCCAGCCGCACCCGCACTGCGCCGTGCCTGCCCGCCGCCACGCCCCGCGCCTTCAGCGCCGCTTCCAGGTCCCTCGCCGCGAACTCGTCCGCCGCGTCGCGCCCATGCGTCACTTCAATGCCCGCAGCACCAATTCTGATCGCGCGCACCGCCGCGCACTCCCGCGGCGCGGGAATCAAATGCAACTCCGCGCACGAGGGCGCACTCGCATCCTGCCCGGCGCACTGCATCGCCGCGCCGCACAACGCGCACACCCCCACCAAACCCGCCAGAACAAAGGAAAGACGCATGAGCCCACTCCATCCCGCGACAAAGATGGAAGCAAGGCTAATGCATCGCCTATGCGCGTGTCATCGCCACCGGCTAGCGCAAACTCCTCAGCGCCGGATACAGCTTGCGCCACTGGGCATACCCCGCCTTGTACGCCGCAAGCTCCGCCGCATCGGGCTCGATGCGCTCCGCCACTTCAATCGCCTGCCCGCAAGCCGCGTCCAGGTTCGCCCAGTGCCCCGCGCCCACGCCCGCCATCAGCGCGCATCCGAACGCGCCGCCTTCTTCCGCCGCCAAAATCTCCACCGACTGCCCGTACACGCCGGCCTGAATCCTGCGCCACAGCGGCCCTTTCGCGCCGCCGCCGCCCAGCCGCACCGCGCTCACAGGAATCCCCAGTTCCGCAAACAGCGTGAATGAGTCCTCCAGCGAATACGCCACGCCCTCCAGCACCGCGCGCACAAAATGCGCCGCCGTGTGCGTCGGTCCAATCCCCGCAAAGGCCGCGCGCACCTCCGGATCAAGGTGCGGCGTCCGCTCGCCCAGCAGATACGGCGCCCACTCCAGTCCCTCGCTGCCCGCCGCAACCCTCTCCGCCGCTGCCGTCAGCGCGTCATAGCTTTCGCCCGCGAAAAACGTCTCCTTCAGCCAGCGCAGGCTCTGCCCCGCGCTCTGCGTCACGCCCATCACGTGCCACACGCCCGGCACCGCATGGCAAAAGGTGTGCAGCCTTCCCTTCGGGTCCTTCGTCGGTTCCGCCGTCGCCGCAAACACCACGCCGCTGGTCCCAATCGTCGCGGACACGCTGCCCGGCTGCAGAATCCCCATGCCCACCGCGCCCGCGCCCTGGTCGCCCGCTCCGGCCACCACCGGCGTTCCCGCCTTCAATCCCGTCAGCCCCGCGGCCTTCTCGCTCACCCGCGCGCACACCTCCGGCGACTCATACAGCTTCGGCAGCCAGCTCTCGGGAATCCCTGCCGCCTCGGCCACTTCCTTTGACCATCGCCGGTGCGTCACGTCCAGCAGCAGCGTCCCGCTGGCCTCCTGCACGTCAATCGCGAACTCGCCCGTCAGCCGGTAGCGCACATAATCCTTCGGGCACATCACGTGCCGTATCTTCGCAAACGTCTCCGGCTCGTGCGTCTTCACCCACAGCAGCTTGGTCAGCGTAAAATTCGGCAGCGCCGGATTGCATGTCAGCTCAATCAGCCGCTCGTAGCCAATCTTCTCCGTCAGCCAGTCGCACTCCGGCTGGGTCCGCGTATCGCACCAGATCAGCGACGGCCGCAGCACCCCTCCGTTCTCGTCCAGCATCACCGCGCCGTGCATCTGTCCCGTCAGTCCCATGGCCAATAGCGGCTCCCGCGGCTCCGGCGCGGCCTCGAGCGCCCCCTTAATCGCACCTTTGATCGCCTCCTGCGCCGCGCGCCACCAGTCCTCCGGATCCTGCTCCGCCCAGCCCGGATGCGGCGTGCGGAATGGCGCGTGCTCGCTCGATGCGCTCGCAATCACTTTTCCGGCCGCGTCCACCACCACCGCCCGCGTGCCACCCGTGCCCACATCCATTCCAAGGAACCGCATCGCCGTCCGCACCCCGCATAAATCGCTTTTCTCAGCCCCCGCAGCATATCAACTTACCCGCGCGACGCAAAAGCTCATTCGCCCGCTCCGATTTGCATTGACCATCGATGCTCCGCAGGTTAACGTGGGCCGTACTCCCCAGAAAGGCTTCTCTCAATGTCCCAATCCAACCTGGAAATCATCAAGAACGGCTACGCAGCCTTCGCCCGCGGCGACGCTCCCGCCGTCTTCGCCATAATGGACCCCGCCATCGTCTGGTACGAGGCTGAAAACTTTCCTTACGCGGATCGCAATCCTTACATCGGTCCCGCCGCCATCGGCGAAGGCATCTTCCAGCGCCTCGCCACCGAATGGGACGGCTTTCAGGTCGCACCAACTGAATTCCTTGACGCCGGAGACACAATCATCGCCACCGGACGCTACACCGGCGCATACAAAGCCACGGGCATCGCAATCGACGCACAGTTCGCCCATCACTGGAAACTACGCAACGGAAAAATAATCGCCTTTCAGCAGTACACGGACACGGCGCAGGCCGTGCGCTGCACCAAAGGCTAGGCCTCCAGCTCCGCCGCAGCATTTCCCCCGCACAATCAACCGCACGGCATCATCGCGTGCCGCCCGCAGGAGGTCACCATGGCATCCGTTCTCATCACCGGCACCAGCCGCGGCATCGGATTTGAAACCGCGCTCGCCTTCGCCCGCGCCGGCCACACCGTCCACGCCACCATGCGCAATCCCGCCGCTTCGCCCCAACTCTCTGAAGTGGCCGCCCGCGAGAAGCTGCCCATCCACATCTCCACCATGGACGTCGACTCCGACAGCTCCGTCACCTCGGCCATCGCGGCCATCCGAAGCAGCCACGGCTCCATCGACGTCCTCGTCAACAACGCCGGCATCGAGCGCGCGGGCTCGGTCGAGGAGCTGCCGCTCGCTGACTTCCGCGCCTGCATGGAAACCAACTACTTCGGCATGCTCCGCTGCATGCAGGCGCTCATTCCTTCCATGCGCCAGCGCCGCTCGGGATGCATCATCAGCGTCACCTCCATCGCCGGCCGCCTCGCCAGCCCGCCGCTCACGCCTTACATGGCCTCCAAGTGGGCCGCCGAGGCTCTCTGCGAGGGGTTGGCCGGTGAGCTCAAAGCCTTCAACATCCGCGTCGCCATCGTCGAGCCCGGCATCATTGACACCGCCATGGCCCGGCGCCTGAGCGAAGACGAGACACACTCTGCCTACCCCCACACGGCCCGCTTCTCTCAGATGTTTCAGAACTCTCTCCAGAATCCCACTCCGCCCTCGCTCGTCGCGGATAAGATTCTCGAAATCGCGGAGAGCGGAACCTGGCAGCTCCGCCACCCCGTCGGCCCCGACGCAGCGCCTTTCCTCGATTGGCGCAGCAGCATGTCCGACGAAGACTGGATCAATCTGAACGCCGGCGACGATGCAACCTTCTTTGCCCGCCTGCAGCAGGCTTTTGCCCCAAATGCGCAGCCCGCGGACTGATTCCAAGCTTCGCTCTCAATGAATCGCAACACAACCCTGAGGAGAGATTGCTTTGACCACCGCCGCACCCACTCCCGAACACATCCTGCAAACCGGACTGGCCTTCTGGGCCTCAAAAACCCTCCTCAGCGCCGTTGAAATGGAGGTCTTCACGGAGCTCGCCAGGGGCCCCGAAAGCCTTGAAGCCCTCACCGGCCGGCTCGGCCTGCATCCCCGCTCCGCGCGCGACTTCCTCGATGCCCTCGTCGCTCTCGGCTTCCTTGAACGCGCCGGCGGCAAGTACTCGAACACGCCTTCCACCGATCTCTTCCTCGACAAGCACAAGCCCTCCTATGTCGGCGGCATGCTCGAAATGGCAAACAAGCGCCTCTATCCCCATTGGCGCCACCTCACCACCGCCCTGCGTACCGGCGAGCAACAGAATGAGGCCTCCGGCGAACACGAAACCTTTTCCGTGCTCTACGCTGACCCCACGCGCCTCAAGGGCTTCCTCCGCGCCATGACCGGCATCAGCCGTGGCGCCAACATGGCCATCGCCGCCCAGTTCCCTTGGGCCAAATACAAAACCGTCGTCGATGCCGGCCCCGCCCAGGGCGACCTGCTGGCCCAGGTGGCGCTCAAAAATCCCCACCTCTCCGGTACCGGACTGGACCTGCCCGAAGTCGCCCCGATCTTCGAGGAATACATGCAGGAGCTGGGCCTCTCGTCCCGCATTCGCTTCCAACCCGGCAGCTTCTTCACTCACCCCATTCCCCCCGCCGACGTGGTTATGATGGGTCACATCCTCCACGACTGGAACCTCGACGAAAAGAAGATGCTCATCCGCAAAGCATGGATGGCCCTCCCCGAAGGCGGCGCGTTCATCGCCTATGACGCTCTCATCGACGACGACCGCAGGCAAAATGCATTCGGCCTCCTCATGAGCCTGAACATGCTCATTGAAACCCCCGGCGGCTTTGACTTCACCGGCGCGGACTGCATCGGCTGGATGAAGGAAGCCGGCTTCCGCGAAGCCCGCGTCCAGCACCTCGTCGGGCCAGACTCCATGGTCGTCGGCATCAAGTAGCCACCCAGTCGCCTCTTTTCGCGTGGGAACCGCACATCTCCGCTCCTGTGCGGTATGCGCGGTTCCCACATCGCAAGAAATCTGCCCACACTGTGATGCACCTCACAGCCGCTTCTCCGCCCACGCGCGAGAATGGTCTCGTAAGGCCGATGCTCCCATTCCTTCGCGGCCCAGCAGAACCCAGTTCCCCGCAGAACCCAGTCCAGGAGAATGCACTCCATGAGCGATCTTGCCCCACTCGCTGAAGCCGTCACCGTCGATCCCCTCGTCGGCCACCCCGCCGACTTCCACGTCTTCCACAAATTTCTGGAGCGCTGCAAGTCCCTGCCCGCCATCACCACCGCGGTCTGCTGGCCGCTCTCTGAGGTTGCGCTCAAGGGTGCACTCGAAGCCGCCGAGGAGGGCCTCATCCAGCCCATCCTCATCGGACATGAAGCCGAAATGCGGGCTCTCGCCGCCAAGCTCGGCCTCGACATCGCCTCCTACTCCATCCTCCACGCCGAAACCGAGGCCCGCGCCGCCGAAATCTGCGTCCAAATGTGCCGCGGCGGAGACGCCCAGGCCATGATGAAGGGCAGCCTGCACACCGACGAGCTGATGAAGGTCGCCATGGCGCGCGACACCGGCCTGCGCACCGCGCGCCGCATCTCCCACGTCTTCGTCATGGACACGCCCGCCTACGACCGCACCCTGCTCATCACCGACGCGGCCATCAACATCAAGCCCGAATTCGAAGACAAGATTCACATCGTGCAGAACGCCATCGACCTCGCCCACGCCCTCGGAATCCCCGAGCCCAAGGTCGCGCTGCTCTCCGCCGTTGAAACCGTCACCCCCAAAATCCCCTCCACCATGGAAGCCGCGGCCCTCTGCAAAATGGCCGACCGCGGCCAGATCACCGGCGGCATCCTCGACGGCCCGCTCGCCTTTGACACCGCCGTCAGCGCCAACGCCGCGCGCATCAAGCATCTCAACTCGCCCGTCGCCGGCCTGGCAGACATCCTCGTCGTCCCCGACCTCGAAAGCGGCAACATGCTCGCCAAGCAGCTTGAGTACCTCGGCGGCGCGCAGCTTGCCGGCATCGTCCTCGGCGCGCGTGTCCCCGTCATCCTCACCAGCCGCGCGGACTCGGCTGAAACCCGCCTCACCAGTTGCGCCGTCGCCGTCCTGCTCCACAACGCCACCCATCCGGCGTCGAAAATCTAGCCCCGCAAACCCTGCGCCCAGCCTTGAGCCTCGCGCGCAAACACAAAGGGCGTCCTTCCATCTTCTGGAAGAGCGCCCCTTTCATGGTTCCGATTTTTTCGCTCGATCTCTGGCTCAATCCATCGACATGCCGGGTGCCCCATTCATGCGGCGTACCGGGGTTCCCGGCGACGGGTCCTTGTCGCCGGGGTGGTTGGCCGCATGAGTGGGAAAGCAAGCCCGTCAACCCGCCAAAATCAACTGTCCTCATCAGTGAAGATCGCCGGGTGCCCCATTCATGCGGCGTACCGGGGTCCCCGGCGACGGGTCCTTGTCGCCGGGGTGGTTGGCCGCATGAGTGGGAAAGCAAGCCCGTCAACCCGCCAAAATCAACTGTCCTCATCAGTGAAGGTCGCGTCAGCGGCCGAAGTCGCGCGTCAGCGGCCGAAGTCAAAAGATCTGCGGGGGCCTTTGTCCGCCGCACCCTCAGTCCATCGACATGCTCAACTGGTGCCGCACATCCGCCCCGCGAATCCAGAAGATCACGTCCGTCGCAATGTTCGACGCATGATCCGCAATCCGCTCCAGGCTCCGTGACACCATCAGCCCGTTCATCGCCTGCTGCGTAAGCTGCGGCTTCTCCTGGATCAGTTCCAGCAGGTCCGTGTGTGCCCGCCGGTTCATGCGGTCAATCTCGTCGTCCATCTCCCGCACCGTGTCCGCCATCCGCGCGTCGCCTTCCAGCAGCGCTTGAATCGCCGACCGGATCATCCTGCCCGCGTACTCGCCCATCGCCGCAAAGTCCACCGGCAGCTCCACGTCCTCGGTCTTCAAAATGTCCTTCGTCCGCCGCGAAATCCCCATCGACTGGTCCCCGATCCGCTCCAGGTCACCGTTGATCTTGATCACCGCCAGAATGAACCGCAGGTCGATCGCCATCGGCTGCTCTTTGGCCAGCAGCTCATAGGCCATCTCGTCCAGCTCCCGCTGCGCCGTGTTGATGGCCGTCTCATTCTGCTTCACATACTGGCAAAGTCCCAGGTCCCGTTGCAGGTAGGCGTCCACCGCACACTCCACCGCCTGCTGTGACAGCGCGGCCATGGCCAGCAGCTTGTCCTTCAGCTCCGCCAGTTGCTGTTGAAAATGAATCCGCGGCAAATCCCGTTCACTCCTTCTTACGATTGTGCCTCATCCAGTGTTACCAGCCTGCAAATTTCCGTAAAAGCACCATTACCGTCACATCCGCGTTGCCCCTGCGGGTCTTGCATTGGACGCTTCCCAACCCGAAACAGCATGTCGCGCCAACACCCGAAACCTGCCGCCCGCTCACGCCACCCGCGTTATATTGGTCCCGTTGGAGCCGTGCACCCCCGCACCCCACTCGCCCTCGCCCCCGGCTCCAGCCGCGCCGCCGTCGAGCAGCCCTCGCCGGCCACATCCTCGCCCACGCCCAGCTCATCGCCCGCTACAGCCGCTGAACGCCAGCACGCTGACTCGCCGATTTGCAAACTCGCTATCTTGCTAACTCGCTCACTCGCTGACTCGCCGACTTGCTCGCCCTCTCACCCGCTGACTTGCCGACTCGCCGGCCCGCCCAAAGTCGCCCATCCCCCCAAAATGTCTGTCCTCTCGAGCGAAGGTCGCCCCCAGCAACCGGAGTCGAAAGATCCGCGGTCGCTTTTCCTATAATTCCGCATAGGCGATGATATGCCCCCAATATCAGAAATCGACCGGATTTCAACGGAGGGAGCAGGGGCCTTCAGGCCCCTGAATACCTTCTGCGATAGGAATGGGCCGGGCCCAAAAGGCCCTTTATTGAACTGCCTCTTTCAGGGGCCCGAAGGCCCCTGCTCCTTCCAAAATGACCCGCGGCTCGTGTCGCACTAGTAATTGACGGTTTGTCGGTAATTAGACCGGAAGCGGGCTATTTAACAACAAACAACTCGGTGGTGTATCGAACTGAACAGAGTCGCTCTTTATATCGGAGTAGGGTCTGATTAAGTTCCACAGACGAAGTGTGGGGCAAACAGCCTCTACGAATCCCGCCGATGTGAGAGCTGACGGGGTTCTTTATGTCGTCGTGATGAGCAAGACTACTCACTCAACGGATCCCTCTGCCTAGGAGAGAAAGAGAATCGCAATTGTCTGAGAATGGAGCCGCGCAACCGTCCCTTACAAATGTACTGGTGCAGAGCGAACACGTCGAGGGCCTAGTGAAGGAATCCGCGGAAGAATTGTCATCGGTCAATGCCGGTATCAAGGAGGAGATTGCGAATCAGGATTCGCCGTCGGGACTCGAAGATGCGCTTGAAAAGAGTGAAGCCGTTGAAGGCAAGGTGCAGGATGCCTCAGACAAGTTGTCGGTCGTTAACCTTGCGCTGAAGGACGAGATAGAAGAGCGCCACGCCTTGGAAGGTGAGCTAGCTGCGGTCACGGAACAGGGAAAGGCTGATCGCCGTGCCGCCCTCCATGATCCCCTGACCGATCTGCCAAACCGAGCACTGCTCTATGATCGGCTCGAGAATGCATTTCTGGAGGCAAAACGGCACGGCTTTAAATTTGCTGTGATGTTCGTGGATCTGGATGACTTCAAAATCATAAACGATACAGATGGACACGAAGCAGGCGACAGAGTTCTGCAGGTGATTGCCGAACGGCTCAAGAGAGGTATACGAGGCGAAGATACAGTGAGCCGCCTTGGGGGCGATGAATTTGTGATCCTGATCAAAGAGGTGCAGGAGGAAACGGACATTTCGTTGATCGCGAAAAAGATACTTGCGATGATCCAGGCGCCATGTGACATCCGCACCCGCGACGTTAGAGTTACTCGAATTATTCAGGCAAGTATGGGAATCGCCGTTTTCCCGCAGCACGGCGCAACTGCAGGTTCGTTGATCTCTGGCGCGGATCGGGCAATGTATGTGGCAAAACGCACCAGGTCTGGGTATTCCTTCGCACAGTGACAAATGGACTTTTTCAATCGGCGCCTACATCCTGACGATTCCGAGTGCTGCGAATGCCCTCGGCATGCCTTACTGAAGTAGAAGATGAGAGCGCGTCTTCGTTCCGAGCGAGTCATGGTCAATCCAGAAGTTACGCGCCCCCCGACTCGCCGGCTCGCCAAATGAAATCCAACCCACCCGAAAAACTGTCCTCTTGAGCGAAGGTCGCCTCCGGCGACCGGAGTCGAAAGATCCGCGGTCGCTTTTCCCAATTTCCGAATTGCCGGTTAACTGCTCAGAATTATTCGCAAACAACAACTATTTTCTTGGCAATGTGCCTTTGCGGAAGGGCTCGGCAACCACTTGCCAGTCGTCCTCGTAGACCAGGTATCCAGGTTTCTCCGTCTTGATTTTCTTCACGTAAATTCCGTGTCGTTCGAGAATGCGAACCATCCTCCAGATGTGGGCGACGTGCTCGGAAGCTGCCAACTTGAACCAACAAATACCCAGGCTTAGCTTGCCCCGGCCGAAGGAAGTCGGCTTCTCCAGATTTTCACTGAACCACGCCCGCAGGGCAATGAGTTCGTCTGCATCCGCACCGGTTATGATCTCCCATTCGATCGCCCTCGATACAGCCTGAAAAATTCCCTGTTCAACCCCGCTGTCCTCGTCTTTGTGACCAACGACAAACCTGATAAATTCGCGTTTTTCTAATGGGTCATTACGCTCAAGGATGAATCGCTCCTCCTCGGTCTCCACGAACGCGAGACGTCCTGGAATGCACGACAGGATCGTGCCTAACCCGTGTCCAACTATCTTTTCTAGCGCTTGAGCGAGGGGAACCTCTTTCTGATCGAGCGCCGGATCCTCCGAGATAGCAAAAACAATCTTCGGGGAGTGGCGCTTGTCCAATTCTCTGGCGATGTTGTCAACGAAAAGTCTGTTACTCGGAAACGGAAGACGGTACCGTGCATCGAAATCCTTGAAGTGAGCAAGCCTGCCAGTGAATTTATGGCGCAGACGAGAATCGGAGATGATCTCTCTGTAGCGATCGCGCTTGTTGCGCTTCACGAATGCCGCAATTAGTGAGATCTCGTGGCTCACGGAACGAGTGTAGCGTGAATTGCCCATCGAACTGCAATTCCGTCAGTGCCGTCGCCCACCCCGAAGCTCGTCGCCCTGCGACCCATCTCGCCCCTGTCAACCCCTCCATCCTCACCCCCCGCCCACAACCCCCTCATTCCACCCGCCAAATTCCAGTGCGCCTTTTGCCGACAATTCCCCCCTCCCGCCGCACAATAGAAACAGCATCCAGTTCCACCAATGCCCCTCATCGATCAAGGACCTGTGATCGAAGATCGAAGCGAGACCCTCCCCCATTCCCGGATGCGCGGCTGTGATCCTGTGAAACTGTGCAGCACAGCCCAAAACTCGTTTGCCGGCTGTGATCCTGTGACCCTGTGCAGCACAGTCCAAAACTCATTTACCGGCTGTGATCCTGTGACCCTGTGCAGCACAGCCCAAAACTCGTTTCCCGGCTGTGATCCTGTGACACTGTGCAGCACAGTCCAAAACTCGTTTTCCGGCTGTGATCCTGTGAAACTGTGCAGCACAGTCCAAAACTCGTTTTCCGGCTGTGATCCTGTGAAACTGTGCAGCACAGCCCAAAGCTCGTTCTTCGGCTGTGATCCTGTGAAACTGTGCAGCACAGCCCAAAGCTCGTTCTTCGGCTGTGATCCTGTGACACTGTGCGGCCGCCCGAAGCGCCAGCCTTCAATGAAACAAATCTATAAATATCAGCGATTTATGTGCTCATCTCCGCGCCCTTGGCCTCGTGTCCCAGCGCCGCCAGGCCCGCCAGCGCCAGCGCCACCACCACCACCGTAATCGCCAGCACCGGCGGATACGTGCCCCACCACTCCGCCACCCGCGCCTGCAGCACACCGTTCCAACTCGTCAGCAGCCCGCCCAGTTGGTACGCCAGCCCCGGCGCAGTCGCCCGCACCGGCCCCGGCGAAAGCTCCGTCAGGTACGCCGGAACCACGCCCCACGCGCCCTGCACCATAAACTGCATCAGCACCGCGCCTGTGCCCAGCGCCCAGGCCGAGTACCCATAGGCCCACAGCGGAATCACCGGCAGCGACAGCAGCGCCGCCGTCACAATCGCCTTCTTCCGTCCCCAGTGCTCGCTCAGCACGCCAAACACAAACCCGCCCGCAATCGATCCCAGCCCGTAGAGCACGCCGATCAGCCCCACCGTCCGCGGCGTCAGCCGCATCTGCACCTCAAGAAACGTCGGGTACACATCCTGCGTCCCATGCGAGAAGCTCATGAACGCCGTCATCAGCAGAATCAGAAACAGAAACGTCGGCAGAAACTCCTTCAGGTGCGGCGGCAGCAGCGGACCCGGCCCGCGCGCCTTGCGCTTCTGCGCGCCGGCCAGCCACGCCGGGCTCTCCTCCACCTTCGTCTGCACATACAGCACCAGAAGCCCCGGGCACGCCCCCACCATAAACAGCCCCCGCCATCCAATCCAGTGGAAGAGCAGCGCAAACGCCCCCGCTGCCAGAATCGACCCCGCCGCATACCCTTCCTGCAGAATCCCGCTGAAGCCGCCGCGTCCTTCCTTCGGCAGCGTCTCAAACACCAGCGCCGCGCCCACACCCCATTCGCCGCCCATGGCAATGCCGAACAGCGCCCGCAGCACCAGCAGCACATTCAGCGTCGGCGCAAAGGCGCATGCCAGCTCAATGATGGAGAAGCTCAGAATGTTGAAGATCAGCACCGGCCGCCGCCCGTACCGGTCCGCCAGCATGCCGAACAGCAGCGCCCCCACCGGCCGGAAGGCCTGCGTCCAGAAGACCGCTTCCAGAATGGTGCTCGGCACGGTCCGGAACTCCGCGGCCATCGCCTTCACGCAGAAAATCAGCAGAAAGAAATCCAGGCTGTCCAGCGTCCAGCCCAGAAACGCGGCAATGAACGCGTGCTTTTGCGGGCGGGTCAGCCGGCCAAAATCAGGCAGTAGGGACATTCCCGGCAGCATAGCAGAGCCTTCGCGCCTTCCGCCCTCGCTCTGGGGCCTCCGGCCTCCACTCCAGGGGCGCCGGCTTCCACGCCTATCTCTCACACGAAAGTACCATCCTGTAATACCCATTTGTCTATGGCATTGATTATCAGGAACGATACTCTGATTGCGGGGGATCACTATGAGCGACCAGCAGCGCACACATGTTTATCAGAACGCTCTCACAGACGCGCAATCCGAATTGGAAGAGATTCTGGGTGAATTCAATGAACTCGCCGGCTGCAAGCACCGACTGGAGCACGTAATCGACGTGCTCGGCCCGCTGCTTCACTTCGTGCAGGCTGACGCTGCCTCGCAGGCCGCTCCGGCAGAGGAGTACCCGCAGCTGACCCCGCGCACCTTTCAGCCGCTGTTCGCCAACGAAACTCCGCAGCAGGTCCAGAACTTCACAGAAACCGCGAACTTCCAGATCGCACAGACTGAGGTTGCGCACGAGGAAGTGCCCGTTGCGCCCGCAGTCCTTGCAGAGACTTCCCAGCCCGAGCAGGAAGTCGTCCTGCAGCAAAACGAAACACGGGAGCCGGTATTGCAGCCGGTCGCGGCAGGCGATCGCCTGGAGCAGCGCATCAACTTCGCCCTCAATTTCGCCCTGCTGTCCTAAGCAAGCCCTTCGCAGTCCCTCTTCGCGCCGGCACCTCGCCGGCGCGATTCGTTTCTGCGCGGCCCCAGCAAAACCGGGGTGGGTTTATCCGGAAGGCAGCACATGCTGGTTGACGCGGCCCACAGGGAGCGGCGACCTTTGTCGTTCCTGAATCGGACGCAGCAACCCCGGCTTTGCTCGAATGCGGACGCGCTTTGCTCTAGTGCGGCCGCCCCGGCAGAATAAAGTGCTCCGCGCAGCGCGGCTCGTAGAAATCCCCCGCCATAATCACCGGACTGTCATACTGCGCGGGCTTGCCGTCCACCAGCCGCTGCGGATAAAGCGCCTTCGCCCCGCAACTGCAATAGGCCACCAGCTCCGTCAGGTTTCCCGAGTAGGTCCGCACCAGCCACGACAAATCCAGCATCTCCCCAAACGGCAGCCCGCGAAAATCCAGCTCCAGTCCGCTCACCATCACGTCGTATCCGCGCTCCAGCAGCCGCTTGGTAAACAGGAAAAGATCCTGCACAAACTGCCCTTCGTCAATCGCCATGCATTCCACGCGCTTGCCAATCCGCTCCTCGGCCTCGGCCAGCAGGGGCAGCGCGCTCCACGGGTCCGCTGACCGGAATTCCAGCGCCTCCATCCGCCCGCAGCCGTTGCGGTTCCGGCTCTCCACCAGCCCTGCCTCTGACTTCGTGTCGTCGCTCGGCTTCAGCAACAGCACATCCTGCTTGGCATACTGCCGCCGAATCTCGATCCGCCGCAGCAGCTCCGCCGTCTTGTTGCTCCGCATCGGCCCCACAATCAATTCCAGCTTGCCCAGCACGCGCCGCCCTCCGCTTGTTGCCCCCAGCTTGTTGTTCCTGCTTGCCCATCATCTTCTCGCGCCCGCCCCGCGCCGCGCTTCCCTGCATTCCATCGCGAACCACCCCAACCTTTCAACTGGCGTTGTGGATTTCGCGGCTCGAACTCTGTCCGCTCCCGAATTATTTGTTGCAACAAATACCCTCCCTCGCGCGTCTGATTGGATAGGACACCGCGCATCCCGGGCCGCACGCCCGATGAAGGTCCGGCTCGCATTCCCCGTCTGCGCGACCCTTCTTTTGAAAGGATTTTTCATGAACCGTTTGGCTCTCCTCGGCGGCATCCTCGCTCTTACCGCTCCCCTCGCCCTGGCGCAAACCTCCACGCAAACCTCCACATGGACGCCTGACCCAGCCCACTGCGACGTCAGCTTCTCCGTCGTGCACATGAGCCTCTCCCGGGTCCGCGGCCACTTCGGCCCCATCACAGGAAAAATTGTCCTTGACCAGGCCGACATCTCGAAATCCTCGGTCGACGTCTCCATCGACGTCTCCGGCGTGGACACTGGCGACGGCATGCGCGACACCGACCTGAAAGGCCCCAACTTTTTTAACGTCGCCCAGTTTCCCAGGGCCAACTTCGTCAGCACCAGCGTGGCCAAAGCCCCCGGCGGCCTCGCCGTCTCCGGCAACCTCACGCTCCACGGCGTCACAAAGCCCATCGTCCTCCAGGTGGACGGCCCCACAGGCCCGATCACTGGCATGGACCAGAAGGAGCATGAAGGCTTCTCCGCCACCACAACCATCAACCGCACCGACTTCAATATCGCCCTCGGCTATCCTGACAAGATCGTCGGCGACCAGATCGATCTCACCATCGACATGGACATCGTGAGGCAGTAGCTCCGCCCCGCTCACGGATCGGGCGCGCAACAGACGTGCTTTCGACAGCAGACGCGCAGCTGGAAAAACAGATCGGATTGGCCATGGCAGCCCTCAAGCACGAAATCGCCCAGCAGCAGCCCTTCTCCGGGCCGGAAGAGGAGGCGCTGCTCAACGTGCTGCGCACCGCCGATTGCCTTGAGCGCGCCTTCCACCACAGCACTCGCCAGTGGGGCATCACCTCCACGCAGTACAACGTCCTGCGCATCCTGCGCGGCGCCGAGCCGCAGGGGCTCAACTGCACGGCCATCGGCGACCGCATGATCACCGCGGTTCCCGACATCACCCGCCTGCTCTCCCGGCTCGCCGCTCTCAAGCTCATCCATCGCCAGCGGGATAAAAAAGACCGCCGCGTGGTGTGGACCCGCATCTCCGCCGCCGGCCTCGAACTGCTGCGCCAGATGGACCCGGTGATTCTTCAGGCGCCGAAAGACCTGCTCGGCCACCTCAGCAACAAAGAGCTTGCCGAACTCACACGCCTGCTTGAAGCCGCGCGCCGGCACTGCGTCGACGGCAATGGCCCGGTTGCGTGCGACGGCGGAACCTCCACCGCGGGCGTAAGCTGCGACTGCAAGCCCGCCACACTCACGAAAGCCTGAAGCACAAAAATGAAAAAGCGCCGGAGATCCGGCGCGGTCGCGGCAAGATTGCACCCGTCTTACCGGCTGGCCACCTTGGAAAGAGCCGCCTCTTCGTCGGAATCGGCATGGATGATCTTGTTGTGCAGGCAGTAGAGCGCAAGCTCCAGGCGGTCGGAAACGCCGAGCTTGTCATAAATCTTGCGCAGGTAGTTCTTGATCACCTGCTCGGTCGTCCCAAGCTGGAAGGCAATCTCCTTGTTGCGCTTGCCCTGCGTGATGCAGGTGATGATGGCCAGTTCCTTGGGCGAAAGCCGCGGCTGGCTGCGCGGGCTCACCAGCGCCGCCGCCTGCGAGCGATAGGCCTCGATCACCCAGTTCACTGACTGGTTGTCGATCCACGTCTCTCCGGCCGCGATCCTGCGCACGCAGCGCACCAGCAGGTCCGGCGAAATGGCGCGCGTAATAATGCCGCGCACGCCGCGCCGGTAGAGTTCCACGGTCTGGCTCTCATCGCTGGCCACCGCCTGCACAATCAGCTTGATGTCCGGGGCCTGCTTCATCAGCTCAGGAATCACGTTGGCCGTGCCCGTCAGCAGGCCGCCTTCCATCAGCACAACGTCGGTCGGATAGCGCTCAATGGCGGCGCGAAGATTTTCAATCGAATCGGCCTGCGCCACGACCCGCAGGTCGTCTTCCAGCGCAAAAATCTTACGGATTCCCACACGGTAAATCGCCTGGGAATCGGCAAGAATGATCCGGATCGCTCCCGGCCTGACCGGTCCGTCCGCTACTTCGCCGTCAGGGGTTTCGTCGAAAAGTTCCATAGAAGGCCGAAATTAAATGCATTCATTCTACTGCTCGACGAATCGATAATCATCGATCGTAGCAGCAGCCTGATATTGGTCCTGGCTTGTGGAGCAGCGTACCACACGTCCGCTGCAACGAACCATTACGTCGTGCGTCGCACCTAGCACGTCGCCCGGCATCCGCAGGGAGAAGAGGATGTCCTGCCCCACCAGCAGTTCCTTGTCCACCGTGAACAGTACGCCGCTGGCCGAGACGTTGCGCGTCGTGGCGTCGCGCTCGTCCTTTCCCATCGAGAGAGTGGCCGGAATCATCAGCGGAAACCGTACCGCGCAGCGCACTTCCTGCCGCGGCGCACTCCGGCGAGAGCGTTTGCCCTTCTGCGAAACAACCGATGTTGAGCTGTCCATAGACTTTTCCTCAGTCCGTTTGCGCGGGCCTGAATGAAACTGTACCGAAGATTTCTTATTCACCATACGGCACCAAAGTTTCTCGCGGGTAATCGATTCGTTAACGGTAACCCCGAATCGAACCCCCCGTCCAGCGTCATTTGTCTCATTTGATGCGTTCTTTCCCCGGAAAGAACCCCGCGGAGGCGCCAACCCACTCCTGATTGCGGTTATGGTCCACGCCCATCATCCTGCCCCGCCCCAGCCGGATGAGCGAAATCGCCGAGGTCAGCCGTCCGCCCCCCGGCCAGAGATACAAAATACGAAACTCGGCCTGGGTGAGCCCCTGCGGAGTGGCAATCGTCGGCTCAAAGCGCATTCTCTGTTGCAGCAGATAGCCTGGCCTCTCTCCCTGCGGAATGGACTCCAGCCGCGCCTGGGTCGGGGCAAACTCAATCCCCTTGCCGGCAAAGGAAAAGAGCGGCTTCAGCAGCAGGTCGTCGCAGACGGCATCCGGCCCCGGCATCGGCAGCGGCACTCCCGCCGCTTCCAGCTCCGTACGTCCGCCCCCCTCCAGGAACTCCGAGAGAAAGACGGCGGGCGGCACCACGCGCCGGCCGGCCGCCGAGCGCCAAAGCCGCGGAAGCGAAAACTTGCTCACCAGGAAATACCAGTTGGGGTGGCTGTAGATGGTCAAGAGGTTGTTCCATTTTCGGAGCGGCTGATGGGCGGCTTGTAGTTGAGGCTACCATGGGGTCTTTCGCGGTTGTAGTAGTCGTTCCATGGCTTGAGGCATGCGT
>Ga0307374_10000714_pt1 | contig 62556 bp, 58 predicted proteins | sample OX3MG_FD_202532 | JGI IMG/M metagenome (GOLD analysis project Ga0307374, IMG submission 202532) | Soil microbial communities from Risofladan, Vaasa, Finland - OX-3 | ecosystem: Environmental > Terrestrial > Soil > Coastal area > Acid sulfate soil | place: Finland: Risofladan, Vaasa | collected... | reverse complement strand
ATCACGGCAGCTACGAGGACGATCACGATGCTCAGCGCCCCCGCCCACTGCACGGCGGAGTCACCGATCGAGGGTAGCGAACGCCTCGCCACCGGCGTCGCGACGCTCCAGTGCTCGGTGAACTTCGCGAAGACCGTTCCCACGACGACGAAGAGGGACCAGCCGCAGAGAACGAGGAGTGATCCGGTGCGGAGCCGCTCACTCGCGGCGGAGGCGTCGCCGAGTACGCCGACTTCGCGGGCGCGCTCGAGTGCGCCCGCGCGCGCGAGCGAAGCGCGCACCCGTAGGGGCACGCGACGGTCACCGTACGTGTCGTCCAAGAGCGCGGCCAGACCCGGTCCGTAGCGTGCTCGCCACTTCGGCGGGTACCAACGCAGCGTCCGCTCGTGGTGGTCAGTCCTCTTCATTGCCCTGGTCCACTCATGAGGGGACGCGATTGGTGGCCGAGCGACAACACCCGCAGACGTAGTCGCGCCGCCCCCTCGTCGGCTAAGGCGCGCATGTCTCGTACGGCCGACGCGAGGGCCGTACGTCCACCCGACGTGATCCGGTAAGGCTGGCGACGGTCGTCGCTCGGCACGGGAGCGATGAGACCACGTTCCTCGAGTCTCGAAATCGCCCCGTAGAGGGTGCCCGGGCCGAGGGCGACGCCGGAAAACGCCTCCACGTCCTTGGCGAGTGCGTACCCGTGTTTCTCGCCCGACGCGAGGCTGGTGAGAATCAGGAACGAGGGCTCACTCTTTCGTCCTAACTCACTGTTCGTTGCGGGAGGTCTTTTAGTCATGGTACGTAGACTACTACGTTACACGTACTAGTCAAGTGGAATTGTGAACGCGCGGGATCCATTCGATCAAGGCGTCGGTTGATGCTTTGAGCTCTCTTCCCTTGACGAGTAAGCGATAGTCAGAGTATTCGCAGCTTTGGGAGAGCTGGATCGCAGCGCTCCACGGATTGACATGGTGATCGCGTCGCCACGTCAAGGCGATGACGAAAGTTCACTGGGACGTGGTCCGCCCCCGCAAGGGCATGTTGGGGAAGACCACCTCAGCTGAGCACTGAGAAACGCCCCCGATAAATCGGAGGGTGGAGACATCATTCACGACGAAAGATGAAAAACGTCCATGTTGTCGGTCATTTGTCGGGGTATTGGGAGCCTCGTGCGACGCCACTTGCGAATCGTCAGTTTCGAGGTCCCGAGGGCTACAGATCGGAGAAGCGGTGGTCGCCACGGTCGAGGTCTGACCCGTCATTGTTCGTCGCGACGACGTTCGCGACGTCGCGCGTTGGCGCCTTTGTCGGAGCGAATTCGAAATGACGTGACGGCGGCCGCGTCAATTCCCCGATTGAAGATAGCCGTTCTGTTCACCCATTAATCGACTGAAAGTACAAGGAAATTCACCGACAACGCCTTGTGTTGAGAAGAGTTGAGGTGAATCATGTTCGAGTACTTCAGAAATTTTGGAGTCCGTACTCAGTGCTCAGCTGAGGTGGTCTTCCCCAACAAACCCTTGCCGGGGAGGGTCACGCGTCTACTGCGTTGAAATCTGTGGCAACTTCGTGAGTGTCGTTTCAATGCTAACGCTCCGTATTCCTTGAATAAGGCATTCTCGTAGGCTTTTTCACCAAGACGGTGCGCACGTTGTCGACGGGTAGCTCGGCATCATTCGCGAGCACTTTCTGGTCCGACTTCTTCGAGGGAGCATCGTATTCTCTCACCCGATTCAGCGATCGTGGCCACCGCGACAGAACGCGTCCGCGGTCGATCCTGGTGCGTTCGAGAGGTTGCAACGAGCGTCACCAACATTGATCGAGATCGAAGGAAGCCGGACCGTCCAGAGTCGAGCGAACCACGCAGCAGGAGGTGCCCAGCCAGCGTCGCGCGTTCGAGGGGTGAGTCGACAACGTCGAGTCGACGACACGTTGGCGCTCGTGTCCGAACGAGGCGGTCACGCGAGGAGAACACGAAGGGAGTCGACCGCCGTTCGACTTCGTATGAGGATCGAGCGGCATCCCTTAGCTCCAGCGAAATGAAACAGTGTGCGTCGGTGGTCACTGTCGTGGCGGACCGCACACGTGGACGACGGCGAGGAGTAGCCCTTGTCGACGTCGTCTCCACTTTCCGGCGCGAGTGTCTCACGGTTCACGTGAAGCGACCCACTTAGCCAGAGGCACGTGATTCACCGGTGATGGGAGTCGCTGCTTCGAAGAGTTCCGTGAGGTGTCGCTATCTGGACGTTGGTCGGGCAGCCATCTTTTTCGAGTACGCCCAACTCCGTCGAGTCCTAAATGTTGGTCGGGAGAGATCCTTGATCGAGTTACCGCACATGAGATGGCTGTCGCGTATCTCGAGTGTCGCGAACGCTCGCTGCTTCTGGCCGCGATCTCAGCGTCGGGAACCTTTGGGACCTTCAAGGGGTTAGAAGAGTCCGATGACTCCCTGGGAATTCGCCGATGCCACGACTCAATGGGTCACTACCAGTTCACTACGCCATCACTACCATTTGACAACTTGACATCAACGTGCAATAGTCGTTTTCCGCAGGGGCAGATGTTGGAGAGCACCATGAACGTGTCTGCCTTCGCGCCGACGCTGGACGTCGAGACGACGTCACCTCTGTCGTTGGGCGCCGGGCGTGATCAACGCGATTCTGCGGTTCCTGGCTCTCCCACAGCTCAAAGCACGTTCTCGCTTGCGATGATCCGAGAAGCATTCAAGGGACTTCTCGTTACCTCCGAAAGGTCGTATTCGTCGAGTGCCGAACAGCGAGGCGTTCTTGAGCGCTCCTTCGAGCGAGGTCGACCGCTCGATGGATGGTCCGTTGGCTTCCGAAAAGGACAGTGCTCCGGCAGGTCTGTTCTCGCTTCAGTAGTCAGCGCTCGCGAATTCTTGAGCCGAGAAGGTAGTCGCGCCCTGTCGAGGGGCCTTGGTGCGCACCGGGGTTGGCGCTGAACCCGGCGCCACGCGTGACGTGTCCTCCCCACGCCGTTGTGCGCCCGGTGTGGTGGGCGTCACGATTGGCGAGGTCTTGTAGTGCTCCTGGAAACCGTCAACGACACCGACCCCGCGTCGGCGTGGTCGGTGTCGGACGGCTGGTCCGAGTGGAACGCGAGCGTGCCCTTCGTCGCGGTCTGATCACCGCTGAAGACTAACGCCGAACCAGCTCTTTCATTGAAGCGTCACGTCTCGTCGCGCCGCGCTGGATGTTCGTGGCACCAGTAGTTTCTTGCGCGCCGACAACTACCATGTGTTCAGTTCTCTAGGGGGAAAGAGGTACCTTGGCTGTGTCAATGACGCGAGGTTGCGGGGCCGCACGAAACACGAAGCCACGACGGACGACCGTGACGCTCGAACAATTCATCGGTGGCACGTGAGCATTCACGTTGGAATTGACGTCCAGCCAATAGCCGAGGTTGAGGCCTCCCTTAGGGAGTTTGGCGCTCGTTACACTCATCGACTCTTCACCGACGACGAGATTGCGTACTGTGGCGACGGTCCGGCCGCGGCCAGCAGTCTCGCCGGACGCTTTGCCGCGAAAGAGGCCGTACTAAAGATTCTTGATCTCGACGAGATCGTTCCGCGCTGGAGGTCCATCGAGGTGCGTCGATCGAACGGCGGTCGCCCTGTAGTCGCGCTCCACGGCGAAGCCGCCGACCTCGCTCGATCGCAAGGAATCCATGATCTTTCTCTCAGCATCAGTCACGGCGGAGGAATCGCCAGCGCGGTCGTCATTGCTCAAGTGGCTCCACGTTAGATCGACGCCGGAAGGAGGCGACGTGAGCGCCCCCGTTGGAGAATTGCGAGAGGTCCGCGTCCGCTTACTCATTTCATCGCCGGGAGGGGCGGAGGCAATTCCTGTGAGGACGCCCGCACGTTTCGCGCGATCATCAACATCGCTCTCGCCGCGCAGAAGCGTGGGACATCACGTTCCCCGGCGCGCCCGTGAAGGGGGCACGTTCGAATCTCTGAAGAGACAGCGTGGGACCTTGGAGCCAAGGAGAGCCAAAGTCGCCACCGTTTCGATCTAGAGCCCCGACGGACGATCGTCAGGCGACGTCGTTTGGCTGAGGTTTCGTTTCGATCGCACGCGATACGCGACTAGGTTGCCCCGACATCGATGACGTTGCACTATTCGAAGGAGTCATGATGACCGCTTTCGCCCGAACCGCGGCGTCGGGGTCCAGCCGGACACCGCGGTGTCGATCGACGAGAAGTAGCACGGCGCCGTTTCTCGACGAGCGACCGGACGGCTGAGCGGGCTTCCTCGAGGCCGCGAACTTGGCGTCTTCAGAACACGGGACGCGAACGCGGCGACGTCGAGAAGTCGCATCGGACGGTGCCGGCGACTGCGAAGTGCCTCGTGGTGGCGCCACGTGAGGACAAAGTCATGGCGTGATGGTGACGTGCGAGGTCGGCGAGCGATACGACCGTCCGTAGCCGCTGTACGTTGCGTAGATTGAGGCGGGACCGACCGTCGGATTCGTGATCGTGATCAAGCACTCACCGAAGGGGTTCGGGCTGCAGTAGAAGAGTCTCGCTCCGAAGTGAACCGTGATCACGCTCGTGGGATAGATGCCTTCGCTGTTGGCGAGTACGCCGGTGACCTGCACGACGACCGGCAGGGATTGAGGGATGACGGACCTCTCAGTGACGGCGCTGAAGCTCCACGAGGCGACCGGAATCGCGAACTCAGGGTCGCTCGCCACCGAGTAGCCGAAGCGATTGTGCGACTGCGCGGTGACCCAGTAGACCTCATGGTCCTGGAGGCCCCGGATAATGCAGTTCGGCTCAAAGTAGACCGGGGCGGAGCAGCGCCTCGTGACTTTTCCGTTTGAGATGGTGACACGATAGCCATTGACCGGCGCGCCACCGGCACCGGAGGGTGGATGCATGTACGTCCACACCTGACCTTTGTGGATATTGCCCGACACCTGCTGAGGTACGTCGGGGATAACCGCAGCGCAGTCGGTGGCCGAGTTTGCCCACGCGATATTTCCGGCGCTGTCGACCGCGACGAATCGGTGCGCACCGTACCCGACGGCGCTCCAGTTTGATGTTGCGTCGGTCGGTACCGTTGCGGCGTCCCACGTCGCACCGGTCGACGATGAGATGAAGCTGTTCGTTGACCCGCTGGGTTGACCAGTGGCGACAAAATCGCCGCAGCCGAACGTCGCGCCACTGATCGATTGGACCGGTGCGTAGTGACGCAGGGTCCAATCGATTCCGTGGACGGACGTCGCGATATCGCCCGATCCGGAACCGTCGAACGCCACAAAATTCCCGTTGCCGTAGACCACGGCGCCCCACTTCACGCCGGCAAACGGTGCCACGTGCCTGCTCCAACCCTGACCGGCCACCGAGATCACGGTGGCACCGAGGGCAGCGTCAGCCGCGACGAAGGTTCCGTTTCCGAAGGTGACGGACGTGAAGTCGTAGTTACTGTGGTCCCACGCCAGTGTCCAATGTCGAGCGTCGCTCGACGTCATGATCTGTCCGCGCGAACTTACCGCTACGAACTGCCCGTCACCGAACGTGAGGCCGGTCCACTGACCGGCGGGCGCGACGACCGTCGTCCAGTTCACCCCGTTCGTCGAGACCATCTCTTCGGGACTGGCGTTCACGGACGAGAGCGCTACGAATTCGCCGTTCCCGTACGATAGGGACTGCCATGAACCCTCCGGCACGGGGTACTCCGTCCACGTTGAGCCGTTAGGCGACACCGCGACGTCTGGCGTGTGACCCAGCGCGATCCATAAACCTTCGGCGAAGTCGACGGCGAACCAGCTTCCCGTTGGCGAGGGCGCTGTCGCGACATTCCAGACGCTCAACGATGGCGAGCCCGCAGCGCCCGTCGTGGGAACCCCCACGACGCAGACCGTAGCAATCCATATCGCGATCACGGCCGCGAACGCGAAGCGAGTGGCGGTGGGTCTCTTCAAAAGTCTGCTTTCCATTTGTCCCTGAACTCCGCGTCACCACCGTACACACCCCTTGACGGCTCTCCACGACAGGTCAGTGAGACGTTGGTGCTAAAACCCAGCGTTTGAAGGGAAAACGCGTATATTTCGGTCCGGGACGTTGACGACCCCGGTCACGGACGGTCGCTGTTCTGGCCGACGTCCCATACGGTCGGGGTTTCGTGAGGTTGTCCCGACCCCGACGGGGATATCGTCGCAGCCTCCTTTGACGACCCTGGCACTGTCGTCCGACCGATGTGCCGGAGGTAACACGGGCGACTACGACAAAGTCGCGATCACCACTCCGAACTCAGACTGGCTGGATCCGCGCTTGCCCGCGCCCGCTGCCGCGATGGATATCGTCCACCCCTTGAGTCCGAGCGCGGCGAGGCGCTTCTGGAGGTACGACGCAACCGCCTGAGCTCGACTTCGGCTCAGGTCGATGTTGTTTGTCCAAAGTGCCAGATTGCGATCATTGGCCGCCGTGAGCTTGTCGCCGTAGCCGAGCAGGGCGATCTGGGTGTCTCCGTTCGCCTTCACCTCGTTGGCGACGTTTTGAATCTGGTTCTCGAGAAGTGGAGAAAGAATCGTCGACCCCGATCCGAAACGCCCTATTACTGGCCCCGTGTTCTTCGGGGGCGGCGGGGCGACCTTCTTGTTCTTCTTCCACCGTGCGTAGAGGGTGGTCGAACTCGCGAAGGAGTAGGTCGCGCCGTTCCCGTACGAGGCACCCGACCCGTTGGCGGCGCTGTTCCAGTCAATAAATCTGTAGCCATTTCGCCTGAAGCCATTCGGCGTCAGCGGCGTCGGGCCGCGGTGATGTTCCGAAGCCATCGTGCCGGCGCCCCCGTTGGCGACGAAGACGACCACGGGAGAAGGAGGTCTGGACACCTTTTTCCACTGTGCGTAGAGGGTTACCGACGTCTTGAAGGGGTACGTCGCTCCGGCCCTGAACCGCTTGCCGGACCCGTTGGGGGAGGTGTTCCAGTTGACAAAGCGGTAGCCAACTCGCCGGTAGTGATTCGCCGAGATCGCGCTCGGGCCGCGGTGATGTTCCGAAGCCATCGTGCCGGCGCCCCCGTGGGCGGCAAAGGTGATGGTGCGCGAAGGAGACTTTCTGATCTTCCATTGCGCGAAGAGTGTCGTCGACTGGGTAAAGGGGTACACGGCACCGTTCGCGTAGCTGACTCCCGATCCGTTGGCCGAGGTGTTCCATCCAACGAAGGTGTGCCTAGCCCAGGTAAAGCCGTTCAACGACAGCGCCGTTGCCACGCCATCACTCTCGGGTGACATTGCGCCGGAGCCGCCATTGGCATCGAACGTGATCGTTGTGATGGCGCTGGTCACCGTCAAGGTATACGTCCAAGTTCCATTGTCGCCGTTTGCGTCGGTGTCGGTGCCTGAAACGCCGTAGGTTCCGACCGCGAGAGGTCCGGTCGTCGAGATTTGGCCAGACTTACTCACGGTCAAGCCCGGACTGGACGTTGTCGTGAGGTAGGTGACAGGGCCCGTATTACCCGTCACGGTGATCGGGCCGGGTGTGAACGTCCCCTCCGCCGTGTTCAGAACCGTACCCGTTGTTGGAGAGGTTTGAATAATGTTCGTTGTGCTCCCTGGTGGGCCGCCAGTCGGGGGGGTCGCCACCACCGTCAGGGAGAACGTCCACGTCCCGGCGTCCCCGTACGCGTCCGAGTCGGTGCCAGTGACGGAGTAAGGTGAACCGGCGACGGTGAGCGGTCCAGGGGTGTGGAGAACATCACCGTTACTAATGGTGAAACCCAACGTCGGGTTGGCGAAGGTGACCGTACCGACAAAACCCGAGGCTGCGCTGAGCGTGCTGGTGAACGAGGCACTGATGCTGGGGCTTGTGTTTCCCGACGTGGGTGGAGCTTGGGTGATCGTGTCGGGCGTCACCGTCAGCGAGTAACTCCACGTACCCGTGTCCCCGTACGCGTCCGAGTCGGTGCCAGTGACGGAGTAAGGCGAACCGGCGACGGTGAGCGGTCCAGGCGTGCTGAGCACGCCACCCGGCGTGATCGTGAAGTTCAAGGTCGGGTTGGCGAAGGTGACCGTACCGACAAAACCCGAGGCTGCGTTGAGCGTGCTGGTGAACGCGGCGCTCCCTGCGACGTCAGTCGAGCCAGGGGTCGGTGACGTCTGGATGATCGTGTCGGGTGTCACCGTCAGCGAGTAACTCCACGTACCCACGTCCCCGCTCGTGTCGCTGTCGGTCCCTGTGACGAGGTACGGCGAACCGGCGACGGAGAGCGGTCCGGGGGTGCTGAGCACGCCGCCGGGCGTGATCGTGAAGCCCAAGGTCGCGTTAGCGAAGGTGACTCCAACGAAACTGGGGTCTGCCGCCAAGGTGACCGTGTACGCAGCACTTCGGGCCACGTCGACCGAATCAAAGGTTGGTGACACTTGAGTGATCGTCGCCCCCGACGCCGGGGGCGAGTCGATGATGGCGATCGAGGACACCATCGTAAAGAAGACGACACCCGTGACCAACTTCGCAAGTCCCGCCCTCCAACTCATGTGCGCAACCTAGTACGAAATTTCCAATAGAACACTGGCGCTCCTACGACCAGCCGCGTCACTTGACGGAGTGCAATCGCGGACGGTGCGAACCTTGTTGATGACGGGCTTTGGAGAAATGGCCGCGTCTCTTTTGCTGAGCCCTGCGTCGTCGAGCGTTTCGAAGAGAGGAAGGAATACGTGCATCGGGCGGCGGTCGTCATTCAGCGCCCAGATGCCCACGCTCTATCTCACAAGAAAGCTTCCGCAGTCATGTACACCTCGTGGTGCGGCGGCTCTCTTGGCGAGTTGGTCCGTACTGGTGGTTCCGAAACCTCTTGCGGCGCTTCTAGAGAAGGACGAACTCGACCGAGCCGAGCTTCAACATTCCACGCTCCGAGAATCGCCAAGGCACGTCGTGATACGCACCAGAGTCACTGGACGGGCGTCACAAGTACTGATCCATCGGCCAGTTCACCATACTCTGCGGGCTGGTCCCGCACGGTGCAGAAAGTGAGACCGCGTGCACGGTAAGTAGGTCGGTTCTCGTCCCGGTAAGGAGTGTTTGAACGAAGTCCCGGCTGCTAGGACCGCGCCTTCGCGAGGCTTCGAGATAGCCGACGTGCCGTAAACCTCGCTCCGACCGCGAAACGCTGGGATGGTCCGAAGCTATTGGCCGCCGCGGGCCCAACGAAGTAGAGGCCTGGCAACGAGGACTCAAAGGACGAAGAAAGTATCGGCGTCTTTTCGACGGTGTCAATTCGCGCGCGCACGAGTTCGTCGAGAAAGGTGAGACGGTCAATGTCAACTCGATAGCCGGTCGCCGCGACTACGTGATCGACCGTTAGTTGAGTCGACCGGACGCCGTTGGTTGAAAGTTGGAGGCGAACACGATCGCCGTCGATGTTGGCTTCCTTCACCGTCGTGTTACGCATAATGGGCACCTTGCCAATCACCTCGCTCTTGATGAACCATCCCCCAGCCGGATCAGCGTGTGTCCTCGCAATTCGAAGTCGCCATCGCACCGGCATTTGGTGGAAGAGGACCGGAGCCTTGCAGTAGAACCAGGAGCGCCATCCGGGGCCTATCCCAGAGGTGGGAGCCCGGAGACGGTCGCTCAACGTCCGCGGGAGGCGTTGTCGGACGTGGAACTGGACGTCTGGCCCTCGCGCGATCACGACGGGGCGCCCCCCAACTCGAGGAAGAAGTGCCGCGAGGTCAAGCGCCGAAGCTCCAGCACCAACGATTGCAACGTCTTTGTTCGCGAACACGTTCAGATCGGCGTGGCGTGAACTGTGGGTGGCGAATTCCTCCGCTAGACCGGCGAGCACCGAAGGTACGTGTGCAAAGTAGCCAACGCCAATGGCGAGAATCAGCTTGCGTGTTATGAACTTCTCACCGTCGTCGAGACTCAATAAAAATCCTTCGGGGCTCGCGTTCACGGACGTTACGACCCGTTCCTCAACCGTCGGGACGATTCGCTGTTGGAACGCGACACCGTAAGACCTGAAGGAGTCAAGCGTCACTGGAAGACCGAGATCAGCGTAGGGAAGATTCTCTTCGGCGCAGAAGCGGGACAGTGGAAATGAGCCCGAGGGATCAAATAACGATGAGGCGTGCCCATCAGACTTTAATGACATACCTTCGGGCATCGAAGTCTGCCAGAAGTCCATGGGCGTGCCCAGCACTCGGCACGGTACACGGCGTGCTTCCAGATGCGCCGCGAGCGATAGACCGTAGGGCCCAGCTCCGATGACTGTGACGTCGGTGATCACAGCTACTGCCTTCCGGTTGCGGTCAACACGCGACGTCTGACCGACAGTTCACCAACTCGTGAGGCTGCCTGATTCCCGCGTTCTGAAGATGTGAAACGGAGTGCGTAATTTGGCCTCTCTGCGTTCGTCCTTTGGGGAGAGGATAATCCCAACGGCGAACGGAAGGAGCGGCGGAGACCGATGACGTAAATTCGCACGTTACTCTGCGCCGAAGAGGTTCGACAGATATGAAACTGCACGCTCGCTCCCCTTATCTTCTGGTGACGAAGTACGCGAGTTTGAGGAGTCGGGCACACCTACGTCGACCGAACCGGAGGGACCACAATGAGAGAGCATCGTCTCTCGGCGAAGGACCCAACGTTTCCGCGTACGGCCCACCATTGAAGCGTTCCCTCATGGGTGCCATTGTCGAAGGCACCTGCACACGTCTGTCGCGCACTGCCTCAGAATTGCGGTCAATTTCGAAACTCGCGCGCCCAAGATTCAACTGGGAGGTCGAACCCGCGCTGGGCAGCAGAGCCTTCGCGTCTTCGTCGCTGTTCGGCACGGTGTACAAATTGCGCTTCGGACACAAAAACCTGAGCGGGTCGGAGCGGTAGCATCGTTCATCTAACGTGAATGCCAGATTCAGAGTGAGGGTGTTGCACATGAACAGCGGTTTCATCGGCTGGGCGGGAGACAACACCCCGTTTCGGGGCGAGTTCACGATTATTTATGCCCGGTAACTCGCTTCACCTAGCGCCCGCGGTCGTCTTCGTTGATGATGTCCGGTGGGAGTCATTCATCCAGCTGGCGGCGATTCTTCGAAAAGCCGGAATCCGAACCGTTCGCGTCTCCGTGGGGCCCTCGGGATGGAGAGCCGAGCACGTACTTTTCGATCGAAACGTTGTGCTTCCCGTTGCGCCGACTGCGGAACAGTTGTCGGAAATTCTCTCGAATGAGTACGTAGCCGACGTTCATCCGACGGAGAGCCTTGCGGTGACGAGCTACGCCGCCCTCGATCTCTTGCCCGCTGCGCAGCGATCTGATGTTTGGATTGGCCGATCCGCGTTTTTGGACAAGTGGCGCGTCGCCGGTGTGTTGCGCGAACTCGGGCTGCGAACTCCGGACGCGCTGCTCGCCGATGCCACTTCACCGATCGAAGCAGTCGCGACGCTGTCCTTGCCAATTGTCCTCAAGCGGCGCGTGGGCTCCTCCGGATCAAGTGTCAACGTATTCGAAACGCTCGAATCTCTTCAGGAGTTTGTAGCGGAAATTGATGAACCCAGCGACTGGCTTTTCGAGCGATTCACTCTCGGTCGGTCTCTCACGTGCGCGAGTTGTGTCACGGATGACGGGATCGACGTCATCGCAACTTATGAGATTCTCAAGCGCATACATTTGCATGGTCCATCAAGCGTGGTGCAGTTCCGGAACGATGCGGGATTGACCGAGAGCGGAAAAATGCTGTTCGGCGCAATGCACATTCGAGGATTAGCGTGCTTTGACATCATTCGAGACTCGGACAACATCGACTGGATTCACGATGTCAACGTCAGGGTCTTCGGAGGTATTGCCATGTGTCAGCTTGCCGGTTTTGACTTTCGGGGCGCCTATGTTCGTTGCCTGTTGGGACGTGGCCGCGTTGAGCCGGACCGACTCGACATCCAAAGAACTGAAGTGTTCGGCTTTCCAGAGGGACGGAAGGACGTACTGGGATCAGGACCACGTGGAACCGCTGGCGTTCGCACCGTCCTATGGATTTGGCGCCACTGGAGACTCTTGGGTTCTCGATACTTCCTCTTCTTCACGATCGAGCGACCGGTCTCGTTCCTGCTGCGAAATTGTGAGCGCTGGGGACTACGACGCCGCCCACCATTGACCCAACTGCGGACCGAATCAACCGATTGAAGACACCTTCCGCGTGAGACGGACACCGTTTCCATAGCGAAGCGGAGGCACCCTTCGCGTTCGAGTGCAGAGTGCCAACTCAGATCTTGGGCGATGACGGAGACATTGGCGCGGAAGGAACGTAGCGCCCAATAATCCATTCTTCGAAGCCTGACGTCGGTTACTTAGAGGGGTACGAACCTCAGAGCCGGTCAAGACATCGATCGAACCCTCGACAGCCCCACCCAGCGCTTTGGAAAGCGCTTGAGAACTAGGCAGCCAAATGACCAAAGGTCAGTCAACCACGCGCACGTTCTATGGAGCGACGTACTTCCTAGCTGGACTGGCCGAGGATTGACTTGTACATCTCCGTGGTGTGACGGGCTGCGCTCGACCAGTCATTACTGCGGGCCCACGTTGAGGCGGCGATGCTCATCTCGTCGTACTCCGCAGCCGAGAGATGCTCCGCCCTATCGAGCGCGGCCAACAATGAGTCTGTCTCGAACCGAGTCTCGGGCGTGTATCGAAGGGCGGTGTCGACGGGGACATCGCGAAGCATTTGCAAATCGGGAATCAGAACAGGCAGCCCAAAGGATTCGGCCAGGATGACAGAAGAGCTGTTCGTAATCTCTCGAAAGGGAAACGCTGCGAAGTCGGATGCCTTGAGGAAGCGCCCAAGTTCATTGTCGGGCACCCACTCGAGGTGCAGCATCGCCCCCTTTTCAACCTGCTGAGCAAGCCGCTCTAACTCTCTTCGGTAGGCGTCGTCGGAGCACAATCCGACGACCATCACCTTGATCTTCGATGTCGCCGGCAATCGCTGGGCCGCCGACAACAATAGATCGGCCCCCTTATATGGCTCTATCCTTCCCACCACAATCACGACCACCTCACTTGGATCGAAGCCGAAGCTTGCACGCGCCTCGTCCTTCAAGGTGGTCGAACTGTAGGAATCTAGGTACGAACCAAAGGGAACCACGTGAACATTCTCGGCGCCTAAAGAACGCAACTCGATCGCGGACGCAGTTGAGAGAGCGACCACGGCGTCGGACTTCGCAATCAAGTGGTCTCGCACCCAACGATCATCCTTGAGGACTTGTTCGTGAGGCAAAAGATCGTGTGCCGTCCATACGATTTTGTAGCCGATATGAATGCCGATGAAGAGATACAAGCGAAACCACCACTGCATCAATTGCCGGGCCCACTGACTTTGAGGAGCCCACGGCAATGAAAACTGGAACGTCCAATGAACGTGCAGGATTCGAAATCCCCGAATACGACACCACACGAGTTGAGCTGGTGCTAAGAGAATGTTCAGCGTCTGCGAAGACGTCTGGTCACCGGTGTATCGAACCCTGACCCCTGCATTAATCACTCCCTCGTACAGGAGTTCTTGATAGGGATTCTGGTCCCGCGGCGTGACGAGGACCGATATGGGCGACTTCACGAATCGGCCCAAGCTTCCTCGTGGCTCGCTCCGATGCACTTGACGAAGCTGTGAAGAGGCGTAAGCCAAGAAAGCCCTTCGTTGCGTCGACGCCAACGCGCTGGCCCTATCGGTGGCAAGAGGATTGTGAAGAGTAGAGAAAGCACTGGGACAGGACTCTACCTCGCCGCGCGAGTTGATCCAGCGGGGAGTGAGCGTTGAACTTCGTGACCGAAAGACGACGCGAGGCGTTGACCGTCGCCGTGGTGTCGCGCATCAGTGCGATCACGTCCGCGACGAATCTCGTGTATCTCGATAGACGAAGACCCGCCATGAGCCGTCAGTGTTTCCGATCAAACAAGTTGTGTCACGAACGTTTTCTCGTCTCACTTCAGGGACACTTGCGAGAGGGGACTTATGATATCGTCATGCAATCGATAGGCCCACTTGCTACTTCGTGTGTCCGGATTACGATGTCGCATCCGGCGGTATACGAGTAATTTATCGCTTCGTCGATATTCTCAACTCGGAGGGGATCGGGGCAGTAGTTGTTCACCGGTCGCAGAAGTTTCGATCTTCATGGTTTGAGAACGAGACGGCGATCGTAGGCGCGAGAAGCGTCCACTTCAACAAAGGCGACCTTCTGGTCGTTCCAGAGTGGCATCGACAACTCTTGCCGTGGCTCGCGCCTGGAGTGCCGAAGCTAATCCTGAACCAGAACGCGTACGAGACGTTTACGGACGTTCCCTTTGAAAGAGGCGAGGGCACGAACGTTATGAGCCCCGACACGGTCGGCATCGTTGGAATATCCGAAGACAATCTGCGGTATCTGCGACTCAGTTTTCCTGAAGTGAGGGTCGACGCCATCAGACTTTCAATCGACACGGGACTCTTTCACGTTGCACCCCAAGGCAAGACGAAAACCATCGCGTACATGCCCCGAAAGCGGCTCAAGGAACTCAATCAAATACTTCACATTCTCGGTCGTAGAGGATCGCTGAATGGATGGGAGCTGCTTCCGATCATCGACGTGTCGGAAGTTGAAACAGCTCGACGGATGGGGATTTCTGCAATTTTCTTGGCACTCAATGAGCGTGAGGGCATCGCACTGCCTCCTCTGGAGGCGATGGCATCGGGTTGCGTGGTCGTCGGATTCCACGGAGGCAGTGGAGAAGAGTACATGAAGCCGGACGTTGCGATGCCAATTGCCGACGGTGAAATAGCTTCGTTCGTCTCGGCCGTTGAATTGGCGCTGGAACGCTGGGTGAACGAAGATCCGGCGCAAGTGGAGATGACGACGCGCGCGGTAGAACTTGTCAAGAGCAGATACGCGCCAGAACATGAGCGCGCCGACGTCATCGAGGTCTTCGGGGGAGCGCTCGAACGCATATCGGACGTCAACCCTGGATCCACTTCTCTCGATTGGAGACTCCTACCTTCGACGAGCGAGGAGTTGCGAAAGACGCTGAGTTCGCTTCTGGATGGCAAAGGATCACGTCGAAAGCGCGCGCGGGGCAATTCGTAGGCATCTGCGCTAGCGCGTCGGGCCGTGCGGTGTCGACCAAGTGGAGAGTGACGCCACTCGGCGAGAGGCTCGTGTCACAGCGGCGACTGAGAGGCGCCGCCGCCAATTCGCGTAGAGCACCTCGAGTCGCTCGGTGGCTCGGGCCGGACGTACTTCCCTTCCCGTTCCCATTGACGCCGCGTCTGGCGTTTCGGGGTGGTTCGATGATTTCGCCCTGACCGAGGCAGTCGAGCCTCAGTGCGGCGCGTAATTCGCTCTGGCACTTCTTCACTGAACGTGATGCCAAGGACTAACTTCTTGAAATTCGAGGTCCTCTCAGGTCGCTCAACTTTCGTCGTGCGAAGGATACTTCCTCGGACAGACCGCCAGTCAGTGCCAACAACCCCAAGAAAATAATCACAATTGCCGGCGCCCAGGCAACCGTTACGATGGACGCGTGCCAACTTCCAAGCAAAACGTAGCGAGCGAAAAGCGTCACACCGATGCCGACGACTACTGGGCGGACGGAGATTTTCGACAAGGAGAGATCGGCACCCACGTCACGTCCAAAGATAAACCGCACTCCTAGCAACGCAACGAACTCCGAAATTAGTGTCGCCGTCGCGGCACCGTTAATTCCGAACCTGGGAATGAGCAGCAGATTAAGTCCGACGTTCAAGACGAGTCCGACGGCGCTCACGAAAATCATTCGATGATGACGATTGCACGCCACCGCTGCGTAACCTAACGCTGTGCACAAATACGAGAAGAAGCATGAAAGTGCCAAAAGCCTCAGCGATGGAGCAGCTCCCAGAAAATGTCGACCAGACAAAATCGTTATCGCTTGAGGAGCGAAGAGCACGGTCGTCATCACTGCTACGACACCAAGGACCGCCAAGCTCTGCTCCATTCGTCGAAGCAGCAACGCAAAGCGATCCCCCGACGACGTTGCCAGAAGCGGCATGACGCTCGTCGCGATCAACGTTGGCACCACCAGGATGAAACTGGTGAAGTTGTAGGCAACTCCATAGAGACCTACTGCTCGAGCGCTCGCCATCTTGCTCAAAAGAAGGGTGTCAGCCTTCAAGTAGAGGAGATTAATGATCTGAATTGCGCCGAGGCTCGCTGAGAGGATCAATATCTGTCGCCAGCGACGCAGATTGAAGAGCGGCTTGAAGAGAAGCTCTCTTCGCACGACAAAGAAAGCGATAAGTCCCGACGCGGCTGTCGAGATGAGACAACTCATCGAACAGCCAATGATCCCGAAGCCATTCGTTAGTGAGATGACAACACCGGCGACGAAGATCACTTGTTGAAGAAGGGTTATTCCTGCCGCAACGTAGTTTCGAATTGATGAAACGTAGTAACTGAGCGAAATCGTCAGAAGTGCGTTGAACGGCAATGAAAGGGCAATGAGGGCAATTGACCACCGAAGAGAAGGGGCCTTATACAGCGCAACGCCGACAAATATCAAGATTGGGATGAGCACAGAACTGAGAACCAAACGGAGACCCAGATTCTGTCCAAGAACATCCGCGGCGTCCTTTGGAGATCGTGCAATGTCGCGGCCGGTAATCGACGTAATGCCCAGATCGGTCAGTAGCATCACGGAGCCAACGAAAGTAAGCGCAATGACAAAGAGCCCATAGTTTGTGGGTCCCAGACGAACCGTGATGAGTCGAATGGCTACCGCGCCGAGTCCCGCAAGTATGAGAGTGTTGCCCCCACCAGATAGCACTGAAAGAGCAATGCGGTGGCCTACGCGACCGAACTGACCATCGCGTTCTTCGGAGCTGGCTTCTGGATTGAGTGGGATACCGGTCATTCTGGCGTGAAACGGCGCACTCGGTTCGATGGCAGTCCCTCGCGATGCCCGCTTCTTCCACGAAGAAAGTCCACAACTCCAAGGGCGTCGAATCGGATCGCAGTCGCGAGCGAGGCGTACTGTCGCTGATGAGCGAACTCACGCAGTCGACGAGTTAAGAGAGGAAGAAGCTTCACGAGGGTCGCCGTCTTTGTGCTTCCTTTGACTCCTTCGACCAGTCGCAAGAAGTTTCTGGTGAAGTAGTACTCATAGATCTTCGAGCCGATTCCGCCCGTGCTGTGGTTCGCGGTATGAAAGACGACGGCTTCGGGGACGTAACCTACTTTCATCCCACTCTCGTGAAATCTAGAGGCCCACTCGCACTCCTCCCAATAAAGAAAGTACGACTCTTCCATCGGTCCAACTACTTCAAACGACGTACGTCGAACCAACATGGCCGCGCCCGCCGGGCGACCAGTCTCGATTGTCCCCGATGCGTGCTTCCCATCACGTTCCTCTGAGCCGAGAACCTTAAAGTTCAAGGTATCGAAGTCGAGGTGTGCTCCCGCGTATTCGGTGATGCCACTACCCGGAACGAGAATGGTCGGACTGACTACCGCTAAATCGTCATCATCCATCAGTGAGCTCAACAGTGTCTCTAAGCATGAGGCCGAAACGACGGCGTCTGGATTCAAGAAGAAGTACGCGTCTGGCTGATCACCTGCCAATCGAACACCGCGGTTACATCCACCTGCAAATCCAAGGTTGACCGACTGTGTAGTAGTGACGTTAGGAAAATCCCGCCCGACAATATCTAACGTGGTGTCCTGGGAGCCATTGTCAACTAATACGATATTCGTCGAAGCGGATGACGCCTCGAGCGAAGTCAGACAAGCCGAGATTACTTTCTCGGAGTTATGTGTCACCACAATTGTTGATACGGACGCCCCCTTGTTCAACAGAGCTCCAACCCCCAAGGCATCTCTGCGATGACAATCTCCATTCAATGACTCTAATCTCCGTGATAGTGACACTCCGGGCCGGGTTGTACGATGAGGTGAGGAGCGGAAGAGTGCGCGTCGGTGCCGAGCCCGCTTGACACGTCCACGAGTCGCCGCATCGAGACTAAACGAGTCGGAGTCGGTTGGGCCCACGCTGACTGTCTCGCGCCCGTGGAGTATCTTGACGAGACGCGGGTTGAGACCTCGATGGGGGGTTGCCGAACATCAACCTGGGCCGTGGGCCGTCGTGGTGTTGATATGACACCAGTCAATCTCGTTACGCGACTCCTCAACCTCGCAGCAATGCGCGGATCTCGGAGGTCTCCCAGTGCTCCGAAACGGAGTGGACATTCGGCCCATCGAAACTTCGTCACGTCTAAAGATTATTGAGATTGCGTGGACGAGGATAGAGAACGATCGCCACGGCAACACTCGGTTCCTTGTCGGACTCTCCAGATCGAAAGAGTCGACGAATTGCGACTTTTCTTTGAGGGAACGTAGCGAAGCGAGACTCGCTCTAGGGGAGATAAACGCGGTGCTCCACGTAGACCACTGTCGCCCTAGAAGCTTCACCGAAGGAACGCGGCAAACGGTGTTGACGGCGTCCCGCCCGCGGCTAGGAGCGGGACAATTGCTAGTCACGTGGACAAATCGGCCTGAATTGAGGAACTGTTGAGATTTCGTAGGTCGTGACTTGATTTGAGACTGCAATTTTGTACCCATGGACAAGGGCACACTGAAACAATTCGTCAAGGGCAACACGTCGCATCGACTCTCCAAGATCGTGACGCTTGCCGTCACGTCTGGCGTGCTCGTGATGATGATCACGATTGACGCGTCGGCGTCTGGCAGCCCGCCTAGCGCCGCTGCTCAGTTGCCCGTATACGAGAATTCGACGCCGACGTCGGCCTTTACCAATGTCTGGTTAAAGACCTTCGCGGACCGCTGGAATCTCGTCGCGCCAGCCGCGGCAGCAGCCGCACCGACAAGTGGTTCCGGCGCGGCGTCCGGTGGTTCCGGCACGGCGTCCGGTGGCTCCAGCGCAGCGTCCGGTGGCTCCGGCGGAGCGTCCATTGGATCCGGCGGGTCGCAGAACGTTCTCACCACGACGGCTCCTCCCCTTTCGACCACCACCACGTCGCCCCCCACGACGACCACGACAGCTTCGAGCGTCCCTTCAGCTCCAACGGTGTCGGGAGGGCTCATCACGGCTGGGCCTTCGCGAAGTCGATGCGCCGAGCTGAACTTCCCTGATACTGGGCTTCCAGCCCTTCAATCCGCGGTCACGAGTTTCGAAACCCAAACCAGTACTTCTCTATCGTGTCTCGTGGCGTATTTGAACGGTGCGCCCACGTGGGTGCAGTGGGAAGATCCGTGGGTGACGGCGTCGCAGTATGGGTACGCTCCGTGGGTTGCCGAATCACCACAGAGTCGCCAACTCGTACTCCAAGTGGACTTGATCCCTCTCAGCCTCAAGAACGTAAATAACCCCTTGAGCTGGGAGCAGTCGTGTGCGGCGGGAAACTTCAACTCCTACGCAACCCAACTCGGCACGAATCTTGTCGCCGCCGGTCTACAAAATTCGGTGCTTCGTCTGGGCGCGGAAATGAACGGGACGTGGGAAACGGACTTTATTGGCAATACCACTCAAGAGCAGAACCTGTGGGCGCAGTGCTTCGCTAACGAAGTAACTGCTCTGCGTCAAGCGTCGGGGGAACACTTCCTCATTGACTGGAACCCTAACTCGTGCACCGAAAATGTCCCCTACGCAAACTTCTACCCGGGTAACTCGTACGTTGATATTTTGGGGCTCGACTTCTATGACATATCTTGTCAAAATCCCAGCACGGCACTTTCGTTTGCACAGCTCGCAAGTGTGCCAGCCGGCCTGACAAGCTTTGAGGCGTTCGCGGCCGCACAGGGGAAGCCAATGAGCTTTCCGGAGTGGGGATTGGAGTCGGCCCCCGCCGGAGATGACCCCGCGTACATAGACGGTGTCGGTTCAAGGTTCGCCAGTGGAAACTTCGCCTTTGAGGCGTACTTCAACGCCGGAGCTCAAGGTACCTTGCCCCTTGGATCTAACACGCCGCTGTCTTTGGCGGCATTTCAAAAGTGGTTCGGGAACTCCTAAGAGTCCAACGCCGAAGTAGGCAGCGTCGTGGCCGGAGTGTTCTTCAAGCGGGTTCGCGAGACAGGTGCGTCCGCGCCGGACATGGATGTCGGCGCCTTAGGGAGTCTCTTGCGTCGACATCGTCCGACAATTCCCGTCGGAAGTTCGCACGCCGTTGAGTGACCTGGCGATAATCACCCGGGGCCGGAGTTGCCGGAACGATTCCGTTCGTCTCCACGCGTAGTGGCGACCCAAGGCGGCGTCCGTCATCGGCCCCTCCGGACGCCATGACTCAACGAGGAGTATCTCATCGTGTGCCAGGGTACAAAGTCGGCGAGCCAGAGACTTGGGGATCGCTCGATCACGGCAGAATCCAAGGCGAGCGAGCTTGCGTGGCCCCCCGAGATCTAAGTTCTGCGATGTCTGCTGGTGGCATGAGAAGCGGGCAAGATTCGATGTCCCCCCGGCTCGAAACCGAGTGACATCGGGGCCGTGAAGGACGCGAATGTTGAGTTCCCTGGTGAAATACCCGCGAACGTGACCGTGGGGCCTCCCACATGGTGATCCGCTGGTGCAGAGCCCGTAAGGTTATTTGACCATGGGGACTTCGTTCGTGTCATCGGTCGACGAGCCAAAGACGGCATGAAGGCAAGTCGACGAATGGTTCATTCCAATGAATCGAATCGCTGTTCTCGCAGTGTGTCGAGTCGTCGTGAACTTGACTTTCCAGGCTCGATCTCCATTAGAAGTGCCCCCGTAGCCATAACCTCCGAGACTGTCATCGACCGTGAGTGACGTTGCTAAGTCAAACGGATCACTGGATGGTGTGAATCTCGAAGGTCGCAACGTATGCGTCGTCTACGATTGTCTGTTCCCGCTGACGCTCGGGGGTGCCGAGCGATGGTACGGAGTTCTTGTTGATCGGCTCGTCGCGACCGGAGCAACGGTTACCTACTTGACACGTCGCCAATGGTCAACCGAGGACCCTTCTCGGACGGGGGTCAAGGTAGTTGCCGTAAGTGCTGGAGGCGAACTCTATGACGAGGAAGGCACGAGACGAACCCGTCCGGCGTTGGCGTTCGGAGTCGGAACCTTCTCGTGGATGGTACGTCACCGTCGGGATTTTGACGCGGTCGTCGTCGCTAGTTTTCCGTTTTTCTCACTCCTTGCCATTCGCAGCGCACTGGTCGGCACCGGAACGCCAACCTTTGTTGACTACTTCGAAGTGTGGACCGCGAAGTATTGGAAGGCCTACGCCGGTCGGCTGGTGGGCACGCTCGGGGCCATCGTCCAACAGCTCTGCATTGTGGTGACTCGCTTCGCTCAAGCCTTTACCGAAGAGGGTGCACGGCGATTGCGGGCGCAGGGATTCCGAGGAGACGTCGCCGTGCTTCCGGGCCTCTTGGCAGGTCAGAGAATGGGGAACGTCACGTCAACGTCATTGCCGAAGGGCCCGATGGTGCTCTATGTAGGGCGGCACGTCAAGCACAAGGGTGTTCGACTCCTGCCGGAGATACTCGCCGCCGCTCGGGTGTCCTTGCCTGATCTAAAGATGACGGTAGTAGGTGACGGGCCCGAGCGTGTCGGGGTTGAAAGCGACGTGAAACGGCTTGGACTAACTGAAGCCGTTCTGTTCACCGGTGCAGTATCTGATGAAGGACTTCGAAGTCTCTTTGCGCAGTCTTCTTGTACCGTTGTCCCGTCGCTCCGAGAAGGATACGGCCTCGTCGTTGCGGAGTCGGTGTCCGCGGGGACTCCCGTTGTCGTTGCGGATAATCCGGAGAACCTTGCGACAAGTCTCGTCGAGTCAGGAGTGAATGGCTTCGTAGTCGATCCATCGGTTCACGGAATGTCACAAGGGATCATTGCCGCAGTTCTCGGCGGCATCCCGCTCCGTCAAACCACGGCCGAGTGGAGCGCTCAACATTCATCGATGAAGAGTATGGAGCGGTCCGCCGATGAGATGGTGGAACGCCTATCCACATTCGCCAATCGCCGACCGTCACCGTTGGGCAAGTTCCGACACTAAATTTCAGACGGACGAATGCCGTCACTTAAAGCAGTGCTCGGACCAACGGGGCCCATCGAGGACGGCTTTGTCAACCAAAAGAACGTGAAGTCAGTGCAATCTCGCCGCGCGTTGCTTACTCGTGTCATGAGCACAACTTCTTGCTGGCCGTCCAAGCAAAACTTCAACTTCCCTCAACCGCTTAACGCCGAGTCGTCAGACCTCTTTCAATGCACTCTGATGTAGGCGGGGCAGAAGAAGGTCTGCTGAGTCCTCCCTTTTCTCACGGTTCCCCCCAAAGAGCAGCGGTGACGTCTCGGGATCTTCCTCTGGGAACGGCAGTTGCGGCCGAGGTGAGGTAATAAGGAAGGGGGCAATCAGTGGCGCGACCATGAGCACGATGCCCACGACGAAGGCACTCCGAACAAATGAAGAAAGTGAGGAGGTTACTGAGCTCGAAATGATTACAGGGTGATGATGAAAACTGATGAGCAGCACAGTGATCCCGACTATGGAAATGAACACGAGAATGGCTCCGCAAACCAAGAATCGACGGATCAAAGCCTCAATCGGTAACCTGCCGCGAGGACTGCGTAGGCCCGAAGATTCCGCGCGGTATCTGAGAACAATCCCGGTGCAGAAAACGAGTGGGCCAAGGATGCTCAGAACTCCGGCAACTGCGTCGGCAACCCAACTGAGCGATCCAACTTGTCCAAGGCCGCGAGTTGACTGTGCCGCAAAGACCCACAGTAAGACGGCGAAGGCTGTTGCCAGCACGCCTGGTATCGAAGCCGCTGTTTCTGGGCTCAGGAGCAAGATTTGGCGAAGATGACGAAGGCCATCCGAGAAGGTACTGAGTTTTGACTCTCCAATTCGCTCGGCGTATTTCGTGTCAACTTCTTGAATCCTCAGAGATGCCCATGAACTGCGAATAAGCATCTCGGACGCAAACTCCATGCCAGTCGATGAGAGATTGAGCTCCAGAATCTGCTTGCGTCGAAATGCGCGAAAACCAGATTGGCTGTCACTAATCGTCATCTTGTTCTTTGTGGCCTTCTTGACCAGGTAAGTAATCGCAGGAGTCCCTACGTAACGATGTAGCCACGGCATCGTTGCTTTGGTGGCGTCGCTCAGCCTCTGGCCTAACACCATGTCGGCTTCGCCATTGAGCAGCGGCAAAAGAAGTCTTGGAATTGCGCCTAACTCGTAAGTTCCGTCGGCGTCGGCCATGACTACGAACTCCGACTGCGCCGCCTCAATACCAGATCGCAGCGCGGCGCCGTAACCCGGTTCACGCTGGGAGATTACTTGGGCGCCGGCTTCAAGGGCGACACGGGCAGAGTTGTCGGTAGATCCGTTGTCAACCACCAGCACGGATCCGTTGAGCCCGGCACTACGCATGGTCTCAAGTGCTCGCTCCACGCATAGACCAACGGCGAGTTCTTCATTGAGACACGGAAACACGACAGTTACGCCAACTCCGCGAAGCAATTTCTCCTCATCAAGGCAGATATTCTCGCTCTGAGCATCGGATTCGCTTGAATCTTCCTCGACATCGCAGAGGGGCTCTTTGTAGTCGATGAAAGGTTCTTCGATTTCGCTTCTGGGCTTGGTGAACGTCATCAGATGACTTCCAAAAATTGGTTTAGGGCACCAATCACTTGTTCGCTCCGCTTCAGCCCTTGCGTCACAAACAATCCCACAATGGCCGATATTTGTCAAGCCGTAGTTTTTTGGTAGTGAACATCTTGTCTTTTGCGCCAAAGTTGGGGCATCGTTGACGACATTTTGGGAATCAACTAAAGGGAATTGAACACCTTTCGACGATGACCGGCCCTCGGATTGTCGTGGTCCCGCCCTCCAGACGGGCAGTCAATCCATAGAAGGAGGCTTGAAATTGATGAAGGCGGGGCTTGCCACCTCAGCGCCGCAATCGGCACCTCCAGGTTCGAGTGCACCCGATCAAGAGGGTGCAATACCCAAAAACGAATGGGTCGGCAGGTGCACTCTGAGTCCTCTTTTGCCCCTGATGGAGTGTTCGAAAGACTTAAGGCAATCTCCCTACTCGAGTTTGTCCGCCGCCTCCGCTTCGAGTCACTTGCCGATGCCAAGCGCGATCTCCGCTTGGTCAACCATTCCAACGCGCCACTCCGGCAGTCGATGAATGACGAACTCGAAGCGATTGAGTGGCGATGCGATTCGCTCCCCGCCAGCCACGAGCCGTGCCTCATGTGTCCCGAATGAAGCGAGGAGCAACAGCCAACTGAATCGGATCAACTCGTCGATCAGGCGCCGTTGGAAAGCGCGTGAGAGTCTACGAAAGACCATCGCTCAGATGTCGTTCGGGGCGATCAGTTACGTGGCGTCCACTTGCACGATAGGCCGGCGGTGCCTGGTGGTTGGCCCTCGGAACATTACTTCGGCCGCGTACTCCAACACGTCGATGTCCAGAGCCCGGTTGGCGACGATACGTGTCAACTGGGCGTTCTCCCTCTCGAGTTCCTTAAGGTGCCCGCGTCGTTGGCTCTCATCTCGCCGTGTTAAATCCTCCGGCGGTGCCAGATGAACACGGTGATCTCGAGCCGGCATCGGACCTCGGCGGTTTCTTCGCGGCGGTTGAGCATCTTCTCGTTTTTGACGAGCTTTCGGAACACGTATTCGCGTGAGTGCCGCCTCTTGTTGGTACGTTCCTTGTTGCTCCAAAGCTGAGTATCGGGACGCAGCATTGCGTGGATCAGTTCAGTGGGATGAGGTCAGCGCGGCTGAGTGTGACGCCTTAGAGCCGCTAGCGAAAATTGCGGTGATCTCGAACTTGCTCATGTTCGACGTCGAAAGCGATCCGTTAGAAAGGAAGAACTCAACGAGGAAGGTATTTTGCGAGTAGTTGGGCGGTCGCGCGCCCAATCCACGCGGAGTACGTGGCATTCATATGGGCCCAATCTTGGTAGACCAAATGGCTCTCACCCGGAGAATTGACGAAGACGTCGCACCGGATTTTTCCACAGAAGAGTTTGCGAATTGGCACGGTCTCGAGGTGGTCGGAGGTAGCGACATCGGACAATCCAACATTTGTCTCGATAGCTTTCACTTGCTTGACGGTTAACTCGCAGCTCTGAATAGAGGACGAGTGCACCGTCAGGCACGACTCGGGCGTGGCTGAAGTGAAGTAGGAATAAAACTGCGGAACCTCTTGGAGCAACAAGATCTCGGAGCGACTAGGGGCTATCGCCTTCACCATGGATTGAACTTCGTAGACAAATTGGCTGGTCGATGGATACTGATTGTCACTCAATAACGACAATGTCAAACCGACGGGTACCACGACCTGGGGTTTCAGTTGATTCGCAATATCAATCTCGCCGCGAACCCACTGGAAGCAAGCGCTCGATCCTTTATTGGAGGTCACAGGGCTTATCCAAGGTCCGCAGCCGTCCTTGGCTAAGAAAATGATCTTCCACCGCAACATCTCGCCAGCAACATTGAACGCCGGAAGCCACATGGAGGCCTGGGAGTCGCCGAACAAAAGGAGGGTCTTGGTTGCTTTTGTGTCCCCAAACGCACAGGTCTTGCCAGCGTTAGTAGGTAGCGGCTTGGTCGCTTCGGTCGACGAGATGCACGGTGAGGGGATCATGGCGGCAGTGCCGTCCTCAGCGGCCCGCACCAAGGTTGGCCGGGAAGTAGAAAGATTAGGAGCGTGCTCGACGTGAGACGACGCGACGACATAAGAAATAAGTTGTGCCAGCGTTGGACCAGCTGGAGGCAAACTCGCACCGAGTGAGTCGTTGGGCATCCAGATGAGCAGAATCTGCATAAGTGCGAGGGCACCCACAATGCGAAGGACTCTCGGGGTTCGGATGATTAGCACCTCATCCCTTTCAGTGTGTGATTCACAACGGGTTATCGTGTTCGGAACACCAACTGTTTAGCCGCTCGTGCGAACTGAATCAATGTCATTGGCTTGCTAAAGTGCCGTTTACCTTTGAAGAAGACGCCAAGGCATGGAGACACTGAGGATGAGAACCACCAGAGCGCATGTTGCGTGCCTGATAATGACGTTGACCGTTCTAATTTACGTTGGCGCTGCTGCTGCGTCACCGTCCGTTCGAGTCGCCACAAGTGCGCAAGTGACCGCGGCCGTGAAGTCGTCGACTTCACTTAAAACCACGCCCGCCTCCGTTAGGGCAACGTTGAAAGAATATTCGAGCCCTTCGAGCTTCGACCTGACAGGACCTTCTACCTATGGAGCGTGTGATCCCTACAACTCCGAAGCGTTAGCGCTTAAACCAAAGCCGTGTTACTTTGGCAATCTTCACGGAGCTAAGACGATTGTCTTGGTCGGAGATTCAAACGTTGGGAATTGGGTTCCTGCACTGAATATAGGTTTGGCTGCGACTCCTTATCGTTTGGCCGTTTTTGGTTACTCGAGTTGCGGACTGTCAAACCTTCCGTACACCTCAACTTGGGGGAGCCAGTATGAACGCTGTCGTCAGTGGCACGCCAACGTTCCCGCCGCGATACGCGCGCTTCATCCGGTTGCGGTGTTGGCTTCTTCGAGTGCCGTTGGCACGAACTACCCGACGGCGACGTGGGTAAGCGGTGTCAAGAACGTCTTTGTGGAGGCGACCTTGGGATCGCCTACGACGAAGCGGATTCTGATGGGAACGTCGCCATTTTACGGAGAATCGGTCGTCACGTGCCTAACGGTTCACACTGATCCCCAGGACTGCTCACTTAAGTACACACCGGGTAGCGGCTACTACGGATCGACCCTGTCGCGCGACAAGAAAATTTCCAGTGCGTCACGAGCGACGTTGGTCGATACGAGTAAGTACTTTTGTCATTTGGATACGTGCGCACCCATTATTGGCGATCTTCTGGTCTATTCCGACATTGATCACGTCACCATTGCCTACAGCTCTTTCATCTCAAAGGTCATTACGAGTGCGGTTCTATCGGCGTTGAAGTAGGGCGCCGATTTGAGCCTTCCTCGCACCAATGAACTCAACGCAAATGACTATCGCGCTGAGTTCCGCCCCGATATTCAAGCGGTTCGCGCCCTCGCCGTATTGCTCGTCGTTCTTTATCACGCCGGCATACCGGGAGTACATGGCGGCTTCCTTGGCGTAGACGTATTTTTCGTCGTTTCGGGCTTCGTCATCACAAACGTGTTGTTGCGCGAAAGAGCGGCAAAAGGTTCGACTTCGATTCCGCGTTTCTACGCGCGCCGAATTCGACGAATACTTCCAGCGGCGACGGTCGTCCTCATTGCCACGGTTTTTGCGACGTATCACTGGTTGAGCTTCATAAGTGGTGCGACCAATGCGAATGACGCAAAATACGTGGCAACGTTCATCGGGAATTTTCACTTCGCAACAGTTGGCACGCAGTATTTCACCGCGAGTCAACCACCCTCCACGTTGCAGCAATATTGGTCACTCGCGGTCGAAGAACAGTTCTATTTGGTTTGGCCAATCCTCTTCCTGCTGCTGACGTTGCCGTGGAAAGCATCTTCTTCCGTCATCCGTTTGGTGAGCACTCTCTCTCTGGTGATTGGAGTTTCGCTCGCCTGGTGCATAATCGAAACACGCCAGAGCGAAGTCTGGGCGTTCTTCTCTCCCCTCACTCGCGCCTGGGAATTGGCGCTCGGCGCGCTTCTTGCCGTCGTTGGTCCGCACCTACGCGGGCGGGCTCCTCGGTCAGGTCTTGGACTTGCCCTCGGCGGCGTAGTGGCCGTCTTTCTGTGCACCTGGTTCTACTCCTCGACAACTTTGTGGCCGGGAACGGCTGTCATCATCCCGGTGGCCGCGACCGGGGCGATCATCGCGGGCGGTTCGCTGCGCGGTCCGGAAAGTTTCGGTCGATACGTTAATTTTCTTCCGATCCAATGGATGGGCAACATTTCGTACTCGTTGTACCTGGTGCATTGGCCGGTAATCACAATCGCGACGCAGTACGCAATAGCACCGTTACCTCTACACAGCGAAATTGAACTGGTGGCACTCTCGGTAGTTCTGTCCGCGGCGCTCTACTACGCGATAGAGAATCCAATTCGAAAGTCAACGTGGCTCTCGAGCCGACGACTCGTTACGTTTGTCTTTGGGGCTGCGTTGATCGGACTCTCTTTGGTCACAATCTATTGGCATCTCCGGCACTATTAGTTGGCTAAGTGTCGGCCGGCGGTTGTCCGCGGTTGCGGCAGCGTCGAGCGCGTTCGTTGCCAGGTACGGGTGACATCGATCTCGTTGGCACTCAAGCGCTTCGAAAGACTCCGCTAACCTCTGTCGGTAATGTGCGCCGTCAGTGCTTTGAATCGACATGATTGCGAAAGTAGACATTTTGGACATGGGTGGCGAGATGCATTCCTCTCTAGATAGCGACAAGGAGAGCTTGCCCGACGTCACAATCTTCATCGCGAGCATCAACACTGCGTCAGCAACGGAACTTTGCATCCGCTCAATCGATCGCCATACCCAAAGGGGGGCGTACACGCTCTGTGTGGGTGACTGCGGATCAACCGACGCGAGTCTCCCTCGCCTCATGAAGCTGTTGCACGACGACTTCATTGACGACGTGATGCTCGCGCCACGCGGCCGGTCTCACGGGTCCTGGCTCGACCTTTGGACGAGTACGTGCGTCACTCGCTTCGCCGTCATGATCGATTCAGACGTGGAGATACTCCAGCCGCACTGGCTTGACACGTTGCTCGAAACCGCACGCCTTAGCGACGCCGCCATCGTCTGCGCTGAAGTGGTGGATGAGGTTCCCAATTATGTAGACCACACTGGCGTGGCCCGTAGGCTTGCTCGTCGACCGTCCGCTTGGATGATGCTTCTCGACGTTCCGAAGTGTCGCGGTGGTGCGAGTTGGCAATTTGCCATGGAGGACGACCCAACTATCCCGGAGAAGCAATGGGGTCTCGACACTGGTGCTCGACTAATGCGCGAGTTGAATTCGGCCGGAGAACGAGTCGTCGTCGCCCCTCGGGAATTTCAGAACTGTTTCCGACACTTCGGAGGTCTTTCCTGGGTTAAGAGAACCCGCTCCAAGGGCTGGAAATACCGCGCAAGCCTCCTCAAAGTGAGAGCGCTGAGTCTCTACGTCTCCGCCAGGCTGTTTCGGCTCAAAAGCTTGGGATATTCGAACATCCTTCGTGGAGGAGCACGCCAAGCCTCACGGGGGTGACCCAGGTTCTACGTCGTAGCGAAGACGACAAGGTAGCCCAATGGAAGTCGAACGCCAAGTTTACGTGGCTGGGAGATGGACGTACGTTCACTTCGCGCTTGGAAGCGATCTATCCATCGCGCGCAAGCGCGCGTTCGACGAACGCCGTCGACCGCTCGACGTGACGCATCGATCTCGGGAACCTTCGAGAGGACGTAGCCAAACTGCGAATTCAATGTCTGAAGAGTGTCGGCGACGCACCAAGAGTGAAGGAGCGCTTCAACTCACGTAACCGGAGTGGTCGTAGTTTGTGACACCCCGCGGTCTCGAGATGAGCCGACGAAACACTGTCGACGAGTTTGGCGTGCGAGTTTTCGGATCGCTTTCGCGCACCAAGTTCATCGACCGATGTCTGTTCGTGGGACTCTCTTTACGGCGGCAACGAGCCGGGCTTGAGATACGCTGTCACCTTGAATCGGGTGGCGACGAGTGTCTCATCGATTCACGGCGCACAACGATCATTGTGACTTTGAACGTCCTTGAGGAGCGGTGTATGGCTCGAATACTTCTGCTATCGCCCTACGAACCCCCGTCGGACGGAATCGCAAAACACACGAGCCACCTCGTCGATGCTTGGGATTCTGGAGGGCATCGCGTGTTGGTCATTTCTCCTGGTAAGCAACGAGGCATTGAAAGAGCCGAGATCATCGGCCCGAACTCGAAGGTCGCTCGTATCTTGGGACTTTTCCCAAGGCGTGCCACGTGGAACGACGCTGTCGAGTTCGAGCCGGATATCGTCTATGTTCAATTCGCTATCGCTGCAATGAGCGTAAATTTGTGGCCGATCATCAGTCTCTGCAAGAGATTCGCCGCAACGCGCATTCCAGTTGTGGTTGCCTATCACGAACCCGCGCGCGAGTACGACTTGCTCGGATACCTAACACGCCAGATCTACCGGGCCATTGCTCGCGTTACTGACGTGCCAATAGTCTTCTCGTTGGCGGGGCGCCAGGCGCTCATTGACAATCATCTTTTCGGCGACGTAGTTGAAGTGTCTCACGGCACCACCGGTGTTGCGGACATAGCGGTCGAGGACGTGAGGCGAGTCCGAGATCGTTACCGCGTCCACAAGCCCCTCGTACTCACCCTCGGATTTACGAACCCGGATAAGGGAACGGACGTGCTGCTCGACGCCGCCAGTGCCATCACGGAGAATCGAGTCAACGAGGTGCAGTTCCTCGTCGCCGGATCACCGAGAAGGCGGCGAGGAGTGTTTCGCATCATGGAGCGTCGCGATGTCAAATGTCAGCAACGACTTGAGAGTCAGGCGATGAAGCTGAAAGACGTCGACGTCGCGTTCACCGGTTACGTGGCTGACCAGGACGTCGCGGCCCTTCTCTTCGTGGCGGATGTCGTTGCCCTGCCGTACCGAAAAATCGCCCAAAGCGGCATCGCGAACCTGGCACTCTCGAGCCGCGCGGTCATCGTCAGTTCGGATCTGCCCGGACTGCGGAGTGACCTCGGCGACGCGGCGGTGTACGTCGACGCTGGTGATTCAAGTGCGATGGCAGCGCAGATTGTAAACCTGCTGAGTGATGACAACGCTTCGCTGCGAACGCACATGCGCGAAAAGTCCGAGAAGCGCGCCCTGGCGAACACCTTCGCAAAAGTGGCGGAGAGAATATTGGCTGCGGGACTGGCGCAACGAGGCACCTAAGGCCCGTCCCGAGCGCGACCACAGAGTCAAACGGCGTGCGCCCCAGACATGCCGTCTGGCGTTAACGCGTTCCTTTACTATCCGGACGACTTTGAGCAACTTCGAAAGGAACTTCCTCTCCGTCGTCCCGCGGCAGGACTCCGCGTCCCGGATCTGACTTCAGGTGCCGGGTCTCGCCAGTTCGTAGAGCACTCCCACCCCCACGGCCAGATGATCGACGAGGACGACCCAGCGGAGCTCCTCATTTCGATGGCGCCAGATTGGCCACAGAAGTAGCAACGGGTACCACCGCCACTTCACGGTCAAGGGAAGGCCGAGCAAAAAGAGCGTGTAGGCCATTGGAGCAGCGTTCTGTTTTGTAGCTTCACCGATTCGATGAGGATGCTTGCGAAGAAGTCGACACTCTCCCTTGCCGTAGAAAAATGCTCTACGAACTTGCCGTCGCGCCGAGCCCCAATCATGCCTCACCACGGCGTCTTGAACCCATCGAAGGCGATAGCCGCAGTCGGTCAACCTCCACGTGAAGTCGATGTCCTCCGCCGAGCCAAAGGACTCGTCAAACCCACCGACGACGTCGAAGGCCTCACGTCGAAATGCCAAGTTGATAGTGGTGGCCATCGGCACGTAGTCGGTGTCAACATTTCCGCTCCAGCGGACTCCCGAATAGACACTCTTTCCAATGGCCTTCGCGGGGCCGCAAGAAACGAACTCACCCTCGTGCACAATTGGCGCGAGCAGTCGCTCGAGCCAGCCGTCTTCAGGCAAGCAGCCCGAGTCGGTGAAGACGATGACGTCACCTTCGGCGCTTCGCACACCAACGTTGCGCTGATGAGCAATCGTCGTACGCACACCCGTTGGCTGCGTATAGTCAATCCATCGAGCCCACGGATGTGACAAGCGGATGTCGTCGAGTGCCCCGTTGGAGGCGTCGACCACCAGAACCTCGCAGATCAATGAACCAACGAAGGACTCTAAGGCTTGCAGAGTGTCGGAGAGTAGCCGATCGTCCTTGTTGACGATGACGACGGATGCCGTAGGAAACTCACTAGTCGAGGGAACTGCTTCGCCTTCGCTACTCACGTAAGCTCTCTTTTTTCGATGCCATCATTGCGGCATTCGACATTGTCGGGAATTATCTCAGTGGTACACACGCGTGGTTCCAGTTGAGTACACGATATAGAAATTCCGATTGAAGAAGGGAATGTTCGATCGGTAAACGCTCGAATAGGCGAAATCACCCGATTCAGCCTGCGTACGATTGCCGATCAAATTGACGGTAGACAGATAGATGAAGGACCCCACGTCCACCTCTTGAGGCACGATCTCGTCCAGCAAATGGTAGGTGCCAGTTTCGGAGAGCAGGACCAATTGGCCGAATGGATCGGTCTGGACCACGTCTTGAGAACCCGCGTGGTTGCGCAACCAAACGGCTGTTGCCAACTCAGTGGTGGAAACCGTGAACTGTTGAGCATTGACGCCTCGGGCCGTAAGAGATCCCGGGGGATCCCCGCCGAAGAGCAACGTACCCAATCCGGTAGCCCAGACTGCAAAGACCCCCACGATGGTAACGACCACCACCGGTGACGCCTTAGCGAACCGGATTCCTCGATTCTCGAGAGATTCCGACGCGTCATCGAGGAACATGGTGACGGGCGCCGCCAGGAATATGGCCGTAATGATCGCCGCCCGCCCCGGGCTATAGAGAGCGGCCAGCGTGCCAGAGAAGCGTGAGAGACCGCCGATGATGAGGCCGGCGACGGCTAGACCAACGAGATCGGCACTGTAGAGGTCCGACTGGCGGCGTCCTAAGCGAAAGACGCCATAGAGCAGAGCGAAGCCTAACAAGGCCCACAGCCCCTCATCCAGGACGAAATTCATTCCATTCCACAGCCCGTCGAGACCGGAGAGCGCGCCCCGTGACAAGGGTTGCGCTTCGGTCACGAGATGCACCGAGCCTGAATTGGGGACGGGGACTATCCAACTATCCGTTTTTTGGAGCTGACTCACCAGTATTTTTTCGAGTTCAGGAGCAGAAACATTTGCACCCTGTGCTATGGAAGTCGAGAGCCCTGCACCCTGGTTAGTGAAAGCACTCGCGGTATTCGATAGCGCGTTGTTTCGCGTCACGGCGAGATTCCATCCGAGCGCGGCGGCGAGGGCCACGACGACGAGAGTGGCGTTCAAGACACTTCGCGATCGAACGTTGTACCGATGCTCTTCGACCTTCGCGCGCCGTGTTCCAAGCCACCCCCGAGCCCAAAGCCAGCCCACGCCCCACGCAATGATCAGGGTGCCCGCAAGAAGATATGAAGTGGTGTAGTGGGTGAACGATATGGTCACCACCAACAATCCGACAACGATTTGCGCTTGGCGTACTGACATCGTGCGATCAAAGATCACCATCACTACGGCGGTAAGCATGGTCACCGCCATCGCTTGGCGAGTAATCGTTACGAACAAGGATGAAAATGCCACGCTTGAGACGATGATGCCTGCTACGACTCCGAACGCGAGGCCCGGTCGAGGAGGGACTCTGCGGCCGTTACTGACCCAGCGAGGAACGTTTCGAACCGTCGAGAACATTGCGAGGGGAAGGAGAGCCAGAATCGCGGGGACCACTAGTTGAAAGAAGGCCAGAAGCCGCAGTTTTACCAACGAGTGGAGCACCGCTGGAAGTACGGTAAGCGAGAGCATCGAAGCAAAGGGGTCGTGATTGGCTGGAATGACCCAAACGCCAGTCCGGAGCGTACGAGAGGCAACCCCAAACTCCTTCTGGATGTCCCAGCCGTAAAGGTGCCCACCACGCAAACTGGTTGACAACAGCAGCGCCAGCGAAACGAAGTAGAGCAGTGTGCTCAACGGCCATCGGCTCGTCCGCTTCCATCCGCCCACTACTCCCGCTAAGAGCACTGCGACGTCGAGAGCGGTGGCGAAGGCGGCGAGCTGATTGTTGCCGCTGTAGTTCAGTTGAGCGACACCGAGAATCGAGAGCACTACCAGGAGACCGCCAGCGAGCGCACCGAGAAGGTGCGTCGTGTGAACGCCTTCGAAGATCCACGTGACGGGATCGCGGCGCTTGACTGCGCACGTGGCGAGGAGGAGTAGGGCGAGGACGAACCAGATCACGACCTCTGGTAGAGCGTTCAGTGGCTTCGAAAGACCAACGTGCGGGCCAAGCAGACTGGCCACACCACCAACGACCATGATCACCATCATGCTGAGGCATACTGCTATCACCAGTCGACCGGCGGTCTTTGCCGGACGGGTTTTTAGAAGTGACATGACGGCCGCGCCCGGGACCAGCAAGAGCGTGACGACCCCGGGCAGCGGCACAAGAGGTGAGTGCGACACGCCGAGACTGACTGACAACACCAGAGCCAAAATCAGCCAAGTCCCCGTTGGTGCAACACCTGACCAAAGCACCTTCAACGAGCGCAGGCGCGAGGTTAGCCCCGACGGATTTTCGATGCTCCACCTGCCTCTCTGCTAACTCCTCGAGCGAACCCGAGGACGCTCACGAGATCGTCCACTAGAGCGGCGAACGGGTACGCCGCCATCACCACGTGACGCTTCGTGCCGGTACGAGAGATCCAAAAAACACAGGGTGTCGACAAGGTCGCGAGGCCGATGAGCAACCCTACGGGCCACGAAAAAAGGGCGATCGTGACTGAGCCGACAATGGCTGTGGGGCCCACAACGGGCACCGAGGGCCAGCCAAGTTGCTTTCGCCAGCGCTCGCCGGCACCTCGGCCGTACGAGTAACTTCGTCGCCAGGTCTTGAGCATTGACGGGTCGAAACGATGAGCCATCACTACCCGAGGGTCCACAATCACGGACCACTCGCCAAAGCGGGTGCGGACGGCCTCGCAGAGTGACATCTCCTCGCCCTCTCCGAACACGAGATTCTCATCGAAGGCTCCCGCTTCAAATGCTCGAGCACGGTGCATGGACATGTTGGCACCAACGACCGAAGTAACGGGAAAGGCACGAGCGGTCGGGAAGCGCGGCGGGCGGAACTGGCGAGCGAAGCGATACCAAACATTGGGATGACGTGCGAGTGCAATCTCAGCGGGTACGAGCGGATTTCGAAACACGAGGTAGCGCTGAGTAAAAGAGATTGGATGATCCACCTCGACCATCCCGCCGAGAACCGTGACTTCGGGGTGAGCATCCCAAGCGGCTAGTAGTTTTTCGGTCCAGTCACTGGGTGGGGTGCAGTCATCGTCACAGAACGCAACTATCGACGTCGTGGCATGTAACAAACCGGTATTGCGCGCTGCCGATATCCCCTTGTTGTGCTCATGGCTGATGACTGAGAATCCGTAGCCTCGCGCCAACGCGCCGGTTCCATCAGTAGACCCATCGTCAACAACCAAGACGTCGACGGCTACTCGTTGATGGGCTAGTGCGTCAAAGCAGGCGACCAACTTTCCAGCACCGTTATAAGAACACACCACCACGCTAAGAGTTGAGTTGGCACTCAATGGACTTGGCGTTGAATAGGCCCGAACTGAGGGGGCACTCCCTCGACGCCGCCGTTGCTGCTCTCTGCTCGCGGCGGCGCCAAACAACCAGCTTGAAGCAAATCGACGATGAGCCGATGTCGTGCTTCCCTAAGGGCCGCACGAGCGGCCGAGAGTGAAACGAGGGCGTACGTCATGTCCTTCGAAAGCCGATGCGACTGACGAGCCAATCGCGAGTCATCTTTGCGGATACTCCACGCGGAGGATGCGCCACCCCGAGCGGCAACTTTAGGACGCTCACTACTCACGATTTCAGTATGGGCACCGTGACAAATATGTTCGTGCCACTAAGGGAGATCCGCAACCTGCCCGAGACGGCGCCTCGCGACGGAACAGATATCGTGGTCGCCCGTCCTTCTCCCAATGTCTCTACGCCGAGGCTAATCAACGCGCCATGCTGGGTCGCACTCCAGTGGTACGTCCTGCTATGTCCCGTACGGTTGGTCAGCTGGACCAGTACGGGCTGACCAGCGAAGATGCCCGCGACGGCGTCTGGCGGATTTCGCAAGGCAAGTGAACTGTATCGAGAGGGAGCAAAACTGCCGTTCACGGAGCGCAACAGAGCTCGCGACACCGGGGTGAACCCAAACAGAAGTACGGCCACGACAAGTGCTATCAGGAGCCTGCTAGAACCAGGGCCAACGATCCTAGGCATTACCTGAGACTAGTTGTCGACGTCGGCCCCAGAGGCGTCGGACGAGTGGATCGCGCTCGGTCGCAAGAACTTCCCCGTTACGGAACTGGTGATTCGAAGTCCCGGTACGACACTAGGAACCGGCCAGCCGGGCCACGATCGGCGCGAAGACCTCCATTGACTCACCCGGCACCACGACGTTGTTGAAGCCCCACCTCTCGCGACGCTCGAACAGTCGTTCACAGATCTCGTCCTCGGTTCCGATGAGGAGAATCGGGAGATCGAGCGCTTCCTCTCCTGGGAACCCGAGCATCGTCGCGCTGCGCGCGGCAGCACGACGGCTGCCCACCACCAGGACGGCGAAGGCCGCAATCTGAAGTTCAATCGAATCGAATCGGTCGCCTGCCGCGTCGCGTACCCAGCTCAAGCACTGATCGAAATGATCGAGAGTGGCGTTGTTCGCCACGTCGCCACTCTTTTCCCCCGAGGCCAGGCTGGTGTTCACCCCCACCGTGTCCGCCTGCTGTGCCGCCAACGAAAGAATTCGTCTGCTTCCGCCCCCGACGATGACGCGGGGGGGCGAGCCGGGCCGGGGCTCGCAGCGTGCCCCGCGAACGGAGTAATGACTCCCCTCGAACGTCGCCTCACCGTCACTCCACAGTGCCTTCATGATCGTGAGGCTCTCGGTCAACCGCTCCACCCGCACACTGGGATTGTCGTACTCGATCCCCGTTTCTTCATAGTCACTACGGAGCCATCCTGCTCCGAGGCCCACCTCGATGCGCCCCTCGGCGACGAGTCCCAGGGAGGCGATCTCCTTCGCGAGAACTACCGGATTTCGCAAGTCGTTGTTCAACACGAGCGTCCCGACGTGGAGGGTCGTGGTCACCTCGGCCGCCACGGTGGCCGCGACGAGTGGTCCGAACTGGGCGTCGAAGTGGTCGGTGACGTAGAGCGCCGAATATCCGAATCCTTCCGCCATGCGGGCGCGGTCTCTCCAGGCGGACATCGTGGGGGCGACGGAGGAGTGTAGAGCAAATCGAAAAGGGAACATGAACTGGAGAGCCTCCAATGCGCTCGCGTGAATGCCAGGGACTCGTACCGACGGACTCGCAAAAACAATCGTCGACGCTATGTATAGTAGGCGGCGTGCCAGCGAATCCTAGGACTGTGGAGCCGGATACTACCCCGAAAGACATCGCGACGGTGCTTCGCGAAGACGGTTGCGTGATCATTTCGAACCTCGTTCGCCCCGAGGACATGGATCGAATTATGGCTGAACTGGAGTCGCACGTCGCCGCCACCCGAGGCGGGGACACCGATTTTCTGGGCCACGCGACCCGGCGTACCGGCGCACTCATCGCGCGCTCGCCGAGTGTCCGCTCCCTAGTTACCCACCCCACCATCTTGAATGCACTCGATATTGCTCTTGGCGACCACGGCAGCACGTTCCAGATCGACCTGACCCAACTGGTGGACATCGGCCCCGGTGAACCGGGGCAGGCAATTCATCGAGACCAGTGGTCGTTCGATCACTTTCCGTTTCCGACGGGCTTTGAGGCGGAGATTGCGACGATGTGGGCAGTGACTGACTTCACGGAGGAAATGGGTGCCACTCGGGTTATCGTCGGCAGTCACCTCTGGGAGGGCGATCCCGCGGAAGCGGACCCGGCGTTGACCACCGGTGCCGTGATGAGTAAAGGCTCGGTCCTGCTTTACGGCGGATCCATCTACCACGGGGGCGGTGCGAACAAATCTGACGTCCACCGTGTGGGGATTAACATCGGTTACTCGCTGGGGTGGCTCCGTCAGGAGGAAAACCAGTACCTCGCGTGTCCCCCCGAGATTGCCCGTACCCTCCCCGAAGGACTCCTCAGGTTGATGGGATACCAACGTGGCGCCGTCGCTCTCGGCTACGTCGATGATCTAAGAGAGCCGTTGGACTGGTTGTACGACCTCCCTTCGGTGCAGACGGATTACTACGCGTACCGGCGTAGCGCTCGCGCGCTGCTCAGGCGAACGGAGCCGTACGCTCCGGACTCGAACTAGTGGGGAGATTCATTTTTCGTTGTTGACGACGTCAAAGAGAACGTAACGCCGCCGCAACTGTTCTGGAAGGTTCATTGCGGTCGTGACCCAGAAGTCGGCGCACGGCAAGAGTCGCCAGTTCGTCAATGGAGAAGATCACAAAAGTAGGTGAGCCATCGATCGCGCGAAGTGAAGTCCAATTTCTCTAGGTTCGCGTCAGTAACGTACACTTAGAGACACGTTTATCGGGCGAAGACAGGGTTGGCGATTATCACGTGGGAAACGCGAGACTCGTGACCAGGCGGCGGCGCTCGGAAGGGAGCGCGATGACAATTTCGGTGGCGGAAGTGGACAAGCTCCCCTATAAGACCAGCTGATGGTCGACGTCGACGCAACGATCAAAGAAGTGATCGAGACGCACGGCCGCTTGCCGGTCTCCGTGCACAGCCTCAGCGAGACCGATGATCTTTTTACGATGGGGCTCACGTCTCACGCCAGTGTGAACGTCATGCTCGCCTTAGAGGACGCCTTCGACATCGAGTTCCCTGACGCTCTCCTGAGGAAAAGTACGTTCGAGTCCGTAGCGGCAATCCGAATGTCGCTGGCTTCGTTGGGTGTCGTCGCTTCCTCCACTTAATCGCGAGATCGGGTCGCGTTCGACCCGACGAAACCCACGTTTCGGAACTGGTGAACGGCAGCGTCAAAGGTGTTCGTCGGCGAAGGACGAGAGAGCCCCAGCCGTCGGCGGCGCCGACATCGAGGAGCCCGGCTTCGTACCACGCGGCGCTAGCCCCCACGCTGGCGTCTATTGACGTGAACGGTCGGAAAAGGGGCGTCATGAAGTCGGCCGGGAATCTCTACCGGATCGTGGTCACTTTCCCCTTCCAACGCCTCGCGCACGCGCGTCGTGATGGTTTCCCGGTTTCGCATGGTGTAGAAACCTTCACTTGGACGCCGCGGGGGAACCGCACTCGCCGATCACGTGGGCACGGAAGGCTGCGCCGAGGACGGGCGAAATGGTCGCAGGCCCGCTTCCGACAGCAATCGCGATTCGTCCAACATGTTCGACCTGTTTAGGGGCATCGAGGTGACAAATTCGATTCGGTCGGGCAGCATGTTCTCGGGGATGAGTTCGCTGGCGGCGAGTCGAAGGTCGAGAGTGGAGAGGTGTGCCTTGGTGGCAACGAACGCCACGATACCTAGTTCACCCTCTCGATCGAAGGTCAAGCAGGCTGCCGCGTCGACGTTGCCAAGCTTGCTCATCGAGGCGCTCAGCTCGACGAGCGATACGCGCACGCCGCTACGTTTGACGACACGATCAGCGCGGTCCACGTAGACGTAGTTGTCACGTTCGTCACGAAAGACGAGATCGCCGGTACGGTACAGCGTCTCGCCCGGAACGAGGTCGTCGCGCATCACCTCTCTCGTTAGATCGGGATCCGCCCAGTAGCCATCCATGAGCTGAACACCCCCGATGTACAACTCGCCGGCGAGGTTTGGCGCTTCTATCACCCGTCCGTGTTCGTCAACGAGAACGAAGAAGACGCCCGGGTGTGGACGGCCAATCGTCACTCTGCCGTCGTCGATCGTGTCCGGTGTCAGTTCTACGTTCGTCACCGCGATCGTGGTCTCGGTCGGTCCGTAGCGATTGAATACCCTGATCGCTGGCGCGTACGACCACAACGCACGAAGGTCCGAAGCGGAACACGCTTCGCCCCCAAAGGCGAGAATCTCGAGCGTGGAGTCACGGAGCGCGACCATCTGCGGACTGGCGAGCAGCAGTCGCAGATAACTGGGCGTGAAGCCCGAGTAGTTGATCTTCTCCTTCGCGATGGTATTGAAGAACGTTCGAGGAAACAAAAGCGCGTCACGAGCTCGAATGATGACGGTGCCGCCCGAGACGAGGGTTGGGAACAAATTCGCGTACGAGCCGTCGAAGTGAAACGGCGACACGCACAGCGTCCGCGTGGCCCGACTGAGTCCGAGCGCGCTCGCCGTCGAGCGCACCGCGGCGGCGAACGCCGAGTTGCCGATCTGCACTCCTTTGGGTGTTCCCGTCGTCCCTGACGTGTAGATCATGTAGGCCGCTCGAGAAGCACCACCAGTCTCGATCACTGGTGCACGCTCGTCTTCACGGAGTAGGTCAATGGGCACCCGCAACGCGTCCAGGGAGGCGGGAAGTAGGTGGTCGACTTGAGCCGACGTGACAACAAGTGCCGGCGCACAGTCGGCCACGACCATGGCCACGCGGGACTGCGGGTCGGTCACCGCCAACGGGACGAAGAGCGCTCCGACCCACAAACTAGCCAGTGCCGCGACGATGAAATCAACCGAATTGGGGATGAAGAGGGCGACGCGGTCGCCCTCGGTGACTCCTCGAGAGCGCAGACCTGCGCCGAGTCGAGCTACCTCGTCGATCATTTCGGCGTAACTCAATTGACGATCGAGGTCTTTGGCGGCGGGATGATTGGGATCTGCGAGAGCTCGATCGATGATGTCGTGGAGCACGCTGGGGCCCGTCAATGCCGGTCTTTCTCTGCGACTCCGCCCTGGGCGCCACGGAGCAACGTTCCGGGGAGCTGCCCGGTGGCGACGCCGTCTTCGAACGTGACCGCGCCGCGCTTGATCGTGTACCGGTAGCCGCTGGCCGACTGCAAGAGTCGACGTCCGCCCGCGGGAAGATCCGTGACGATGCGGGGCGACGCGCAGGCGAGCCCCTCAAAGTCGATGATGTTGAGGTCGGCGAGTAGTCCCGGTGCGACGAGACCTCGGTCGAGCCATCCGAAATGCGACGCTGGGCGACGAGTCATCTGGTGCACCACTGACTCAAGCGGAATTCTCGTCTCGTTGGTTCGGTCGCGAGCCCACAATGTCATGAAACTCGTGGTCATGCTCGCGTCACAGATCGCACCGCAGTGCGCGCCGCCGTCGGAGAGCCCGAACATCGCTACGGGCGAAGTAATCATCTCGCGCACGGCGTCGAGATTGCCGTGGACGAAATTGAACAAGGGCGTGTAGATGAGTTGGCGTCCCTCTCGCTGCAACTGCACGTCGTAGGCGTACTCGCGAGCGTCGACTCCCAAGCGCCGCGCGGTGGCTCCGAGGGACTGATTTACGTCGAGGTCGTAGTTGACCGGATCGTCGAGAATGAACATCTCGTCGAAGCGCCCATAGAAAGCATGTCCCGCGAAGGCGTCCTCACCCGATGTCAAAACGGCGTGGCTCTCAAGGATCTGTTGGCGAATCTCGGGTTCCTTGAGTGCGACGACCCGCTCGGCGAGCGGCAGTTGAGCGATCCGCGCGTAGGCCCGAACCGGGGTGAAGACGTTGCTTGATGCCTGCAGACCGAGCAACACGCCAATGGGTCGCGGAGCGACTTGAGCCTTGACGTCGAGTCCCTCGAGACGTAGTCTCTCCGCCAACGCCAGGAGGTCGCGCCACCGTTCGGGAGCCTCGAAGTCCTGTTGCACGGTGAAGCTCAGCGGACGTTGGCTCGTGCGCGCAACGTCCGTCATCAGAGAGAACTCCGAGGCGGCGAAGTCGTCGTCCGTCGTGCGATAGCTATCGGAAACGAACTGAAACACTCCCAGCTTCTTCGTACGAAGCACCGACGCCAGAGCCTGTAATTCCGGCTCTCGAGCATGAAGTGTTCCGAGGTTTTCGCCTCGGCTCGTTCGGTGTCGCTCGGTCCGAGACGTGGAGACGCCGATGGCGCCGGCCTCGAGTCCCTCCCCCAAAAGGCGGCCCATTTCGACGAGTTCACGCTCGGTCGGTTGCTCGAGCGGATTTCCTCCACGTTCGCCCATCACGTACGCGCGCAACGCGGCGTGCGGGACGTGCGAGGCCACGTCGATCACCCGTTCTTGGCGCTCTAGTGCGTCAAAGTAGTCAGGGAACGACTCCCAATCCCAGCGAAGCCCCTCGTGCAACGCGGTGCCGGGGATGTCCTCGACACCCTCCATCATCTCAATGAGTTCGTTGTGGAAACCGGGAGCGACGGGGGCGAAACCTACGCCGCAGTTGCCCATCGCGACGGTGGTCACGCCGTGATGCGACGAGGGCGCCAGCCACGGATCCCACGTCGCCTGGCCGTCGTAGTGCGTGTGCGGGTCGATGAATCCCGGCGTCACCACGAGTCCGTCGGCGTCGATCTCGCGCCGACCGAGTCCGACGTCGTCGCCGACGGCGACGATCCGGTCGCCCTCTATCGCGACGTCGCACTGTCGTGACGCGTTCCCGGTGCCGTCGATGACGACGCCGTTTCGAATAACCAGATCAGCACTCATTGAAGCGGTACCTGCATTCAGCCACTCATCGCCCAGCGTCGTATCGCTCGGCGCGACTCTGTCAGTTCTTGGTACACCGCGTCAGAAAGTGTGACGTTCGACGCGCCACAGTTCTCTTCCAAATGCTCGAGCGATGACGTCCCCGGAATGGGCAGCATCACGGACGAGCGACGAAGGAGCCACGCCAAACAGATCTGGGGTACCGTGGCGCCAAGGTCTGACGCAAACCCCTCAAGAGGTCCGCCGGCGGCGGAGAGTTTGCCGCTGCCCAGCGGAAACCACGGAATGAACCCAATCTGGTGTTGTTCGCAGTGGTCGACGACGTCGTCGGCCTCGCGTTGGGCAATGTTGTAGAGATTCTGCACACTGACCAAGGGGACGACTCGTTTCGCCGCCTCAATCTGTGCCACGCTCACTTGCGAGAGCCCCACTTCACGGACCTTGCCCTCGTCGCGCAGTTCCTTCAAGAGGCCGAACTGTTCGTCGGCGTCCACGTGGGGGTCAATCCGGTGAAGTTGAAAGAGATCGATCTGCTCGACGCCGAGCCGCCGCAGACTCCCTTCACACTGCTGGCGTAGATAGTCGGGTCGTCCGCACTCCTCCCACTCGTCAGGGCCGGACCTGGTGAATCCGGCCTTCGTGGCGATGATCAGTGTTTCCGAGTATGGGTACAGTGCCTCGCGAACGAGCTCCTCGGCGACGTTCGGCCCGTACGAGTCAGCGGTGTCGATCAGATTGACACCGAGCTCGACGCTTCGACGCAGGACCGCGATTGCCCCGTCGTGATCGCTTGGTGGACCCCACACGCCGGAACCGGTGAGCTGCATCGTCCCGAAACCGAGCCGCCTTACGCTGAGGGCACCCAACTGTATCGTTTCGTCTCCCACCGTCAACCTTCTTCTCCTCGGATTCAACTGCAGGGGCTCGCTTTTGATGACGAGGCAGGTATCCAAGTCACGTCATCGTACCTCTCACGATGGTGGCACCACGGAGTAGTCCGGCGTCTTTAGGCGGCGTAACCTAGTTTTTACTGCGTGAGCGAAGAAGGGACCGTCCGAACCATGAAGTTGCGGTATCAGGTGGCAAGGGCACGCACGGCGACAGTGGATCAGCGGTTCGCCGGGGCTGGACCGAACGCGGAGCGATGAGCGAATTCGTCATCGTCGGTCTCGGGTCTTGGGGGCTCTGTGTTCTGGAGCGCACGGTCAATCGAGCACGACGTATCGACGCTTCGGTTCGAGTGCACGTCGTAGAACCGGGCCAACTCGGTGGGGGGGTCTACTCGGCGGCGCAACCCGACTACTTAATCTTGAACAACCCCTGCGGCCAGCTTTCCCTTTACGCCGCACCTGAAGACGACGAGGACCCTGGCTACGCCGTCGGCCTCTACGAGTGGGCACTGCGTCAGGGCTACCGTCGCGTGGGCTACGAGTACAAGATCGGCTCAGCGGGCGAAACGATCTTGGCGACGGACTACCTACCGCGTCGGCTCATGGGCGAGTACCTGGCCTGGTTTTACGAGGCCCTGATCGCCGAAGCCCCGTCGAATCTCGAAATCGTACGGCACTACGCGGCCGTCACGGACATCACGCCCGAAATTGGGGGCCGCGAGACGGTGTGGCTCGACAATGGCACGCAGATGAGCGTGGACCACGTCGTGCTGACCTCGGGACACACCTTGAACGAAGAGCGCGCCGACGGTTCGAACGACGTGCACTACCTACGGCCCTATCCCGTTGAATTCTTCGACTCGGCGGTGGCGCCGGGTGAACCGATCGCCATCGCGGGGATGGGTCTCGTGGGTTACGACCTCATCACGTCACTCACCATCGGACGCGGCGGCACGTACGAGGACGTCGGTAGTCGTCTGCGGTACGTGCCCAGCGGTCGCGAGCCCGACATCTACTTCTACTCAAGGTCCGGCGTCCCGTACTGCGCAAAGTCGGTACATGGAGTCGATCCGACCGGTGACTATCAGCCGATCGTGTGCACGCCAACGGCGTTCAAGGAGATGACGAATCCCTCGGGTTCACCTTTGCGACGGCGCGTGGACTTTCGAAACGATCTGCTGCCACTGCTCTTCGCCGAAATGCAAGTTCGCTACTTCGTTCACGCCGCGTTTCTGCGCGGTGGCCCGTCGGCCGCGTCGCTGGTTCGAGACCAGCTCCACGCCAGTTGGGTTGCCGGAACCTTCACTCGAGCGGTGGATCGTCTCGAGCCGACGTACGGCTCTTTCGACCCGGCCAGTGTCGTCTTCGCCGACGTGGACGCTCGTTTCGAGTCGAGTGACGCCTACCAATCCCACGTGTACAAGATGATTGAAACGGACCTCTATCAAGCATTAGCGGTGGGGGGCAGTCCGTTCAAGGCCGCGCAAGAGGTGACGAGGATCCTTCGAGATCAGATGCGTACGGTGATCGAATACGGAGGACTCTCGATGCAGTCGTTCATCGACTTTCAGTCCAACGTCCGAGGTCGGATTAATCGCCTCGAAGCTGGACCACCACCGGTACGTTCACGAGAGCTCCTCGGTCTGCTCGACGCTGGTGTGGTGAGCGTCCCTTTCGGACCGCATCCCGACGTGTCGGCAGCGGACAACGGCACCACCGTCATACGCTCGACGAGGCTCGCCCGGTCCATGGAAACCACCGTCAATCAAGTCGTGCGCGGCCATCTGGATCTTCCGTCGTTGGCGCGTTCCAGTTCGCCCCTTCTCAGTCGCCTCTACACGAGAGGGCGCTTAACACAGTTCAGTTACGGGAACAAGACGGTAGGTAGCGTCGCCATCAGCGAAGACTTCCACCCCTTCGACGCCGAGGGCCGAATCCAGACGAGTATCTCGCTCCTCGGCGTGCTGACGGAGGGCGTTCGCTACTTCACGCACTACCTACCCTCGCCGCGAAGCCGGCTGCGAGCCGTCTACGACGCGCAAGCAACCGTGGAAGCCATCATCGGTTGACGCTCGAGGCAACTGTCCGCGTCGCTCGTCTCGTGACCGGCACCGAAGGTAGAGATTGAGGGTCACCCCTCGCGACGCGCCATGGCGCGTCAGGCGAGCGCCCGACGGCCGTTCACCCCCTGTCACCCGCACGTCGCGTTTTCGGCGATGACTGCCCGAGTGGCATCAGAGTTTACGGGACCGCTTTGGCCAGCGCTTGGTCAATGTCATCGATGAGATCGTCCACGTGCTCGAGTCCAATCGAAAGTCGGATGGTCTCCGGTCGTATCCCCGCCGCGGCCAATTCATGTTCACTCAGTTGACGGTGTGTTGTCGACGCTGGGTGGATGACAAGTGACTTGGCGTCGCCCAAGTTCAGGAGTCGCTTGAACAGTTGGAGCGAATCGAAGAACGCGAGCCCAGCGACGTAACCGCCCGACACGCCAAAGGTGATGATCGAGGGCGCCCGACCCTTTAGGTACTTCTGGACCAGATGGTGGTAGGGATTGTCCGGGAATCCCGCAAAGCTCACCCACGCCACGCGGGGATCGTTGGCAAGATGGTCGGCAATCGCACGGGCGTTGGACTCGTGACGTTCGAGACGCAGGGACAACGTTTCGAGACCCTGAAGGAGTTGGAAGGCGTTGAACGGCGAGAGTGTGGCGCCGGTGTTGCGAAGTTGGATGGAACGAGCGCGTACGACAAAGGGTCTCTCGGGGAAATCTCGAGCGAACACGACGTCGTGGAACGCTACTTCTGGTTGATTGAACGTTGGGAATCGCTTGGCGTGCTCGGCCCACGGGAAGCTCCCCCCGTCGACGATGGCACCGCCAAGGGTTGTCCCGTGTCCGCCAATGAACTTGGTAAGTGAGTGAACGACGACGTCCGCGCCGTGATGCAGTGGCTTCAGCATTAGCGGTGTCGCAACGGTGTTGTCCACGATGAACGGCACCCCGGCACGGTGCGCGACGTCGGCGACGGCCTCCAGGTCCACCACGTTGCCCGCGGGATTGCCGATTGACTCAACGAAAACGCAACAGGTCCGCTCATCGATCAACGCGCCGATCGATTCCGCCTGGTCGTCTTGGGCGAAGCGTGCCTCGATGCCCAGGGTTGAGAGCACGTGGGCGAAGTAGGTGTACGTCGCACCGTACAGTTGGGGAGCCACGACGAAGTTCGACCCGGCGGTGGCCACGGTAAGGATCGCGTAACTGACCGCCGCCATGCCCGACGCGACGACGAGCGCCGCGGTGCCGTCCTCGAGGGCGGCGATGCGCTTTTCTAAGACGTCGTTCGTGGGATTGTTGATCCGGTTGTAGTGAAATCCCGGTATCGCCAAGTCCATAATCGAGTTGGCGTGTTCTGCGTCAATGAAGTCGTTGGCGACGGTCATATAGATGGGCACGGCGACCGCGCGCGTGCTGTCGGCCTGATAGCCGGCGTGGATGGCGATGGTCTCGTCGTGCATGGCTAGTCCTTCCCGTGTTCGACGCTAGTCAACCAGTTCGCGAAGAATCGCGTGGCCGCTGTGCGCCATGGCCACGGTGCCCGGGCGCCGACCTCGTCAAACGGGTACTGGTCGATAAGGCGTGGATCTCGCTCGCCCTGAGTGATCTCGTGATGCGTACGTTCAAGGAGCCCCCAGTCCGCGGGTGACACGCAGTGATAGGGCAGATAAGGCACGTCGTCTCGCTCGTGGTGCACGAATCTTCCAGCGTCGCGGCGATACTCGCGAAGGAGACTTGCGGGATCATATTCGGGGTGACCCTGGATGAGGATCAGTTGACGCCCGCCCTCTTCGCGCGTCGCCACGCCCCAGCCCGTGGCGTCGGAGTGGATGACGACCTCGTAACCGGCGTGCTCGAGAGACTCTCGGGGCACCGAGTTCCAGCGCGAATGAGGAAGGAGGATCTCCGACTCGAGCCCCGTGGTGAGTTGTTGGCCAACGTCAACGTGTTGTGAAAAGACACCGGTGCACTTCGCCGGGAGTCGGGTCCGGTCGATGCCGTCGAAGACTGTCAGCGCCGCGTGCGCAGAAAGGCACGACAAGAGCACCGACCCGACGCGCTCTCGCGCCCACGTGAGCAGTTCGACAAGATCGCTCCAGTAGGGCTCGTCTTGGATGCGCGTTTCGATCGGATTCGAACCCGTGACGATCAAGAGGTCCGGCGGATCGAGATAGCCGTCAGCCAAGGGGAGGTACTGCTCGGCGATCCGCCTCGACGTTTGCTCTCCTCTTGGCACGCCGGACATGGTGTATCGACGCACCTCGACTACGTCGGATCCCGAGCCTTCCTCGAGGAGCCCAAGAAACTGGCGCTCCGTCGCGTCGAAAGCTCCGTCGGGCATGTTGTTCACCAGTGCACAGGTCCAACGTGGTGAACTGCCGCTGCTTTCGGTGGGGGAGTCGCTCCGCGCCGCGTCCGCAGCGAAGCGCACCGTCACGCGTCGTGGCTCACGTTGGCGTACGCGACCGTTATCTCATCGTTAAGAAATCGATTCACGGCCCGCAACTCGTCATAGTCGTGGGCGGATCCGACCACCGCCACGATGTGGTTGCGCGATCCGTCCTTCCAATCGAGGACCGCTCCGGGGGGCTGGTGCACGGTGATGGTGTCCACGCCCGGATAGTTGCTCAGGGCGTCGATGCCATTGATCGCCGCCACCGTGGCCGACACGGGCGGCGGTTGTAGAAAGAACCGATAGCCAATGCGCTCGGTGGTGACGGGACCTTCGACACGAACGTCTTCTCCCAGCGCGAGGCGCAGGGTTATCTCTACGAGTGCGACTCCCGCCGCGCGATCGAGCATCTCCGGGACGCCGCCGCCGACGCGTCCGTTCACCTCGATCACTCGTGGTCCGTCGGGCGTGAACTTGATCTCGGAGTGCAGGCAGCCCGTCGTCACGCCCAACGCCTCGATGGCAGATGAAGCGAGGGACAACGCCGCCGCCTGGTCGCTCTCGCTCAGGGCGGCGGGAATGAAGAAACCGGTCTCTCGGAAGTTCTCCGCAAGTGGGAATCGGCCGGTCAACGCCAGGTGACTGATGACTCCTCGCGCGACGACACTTTCAACCGAGACGTAGTCGGCGAAGGGCTCGCCCGCGCGTGACGGGTCGTCGGCGAGATAGGTCTCGAGAACCATCTCGGGACGCCGAGGGCCAAGGGCTTGGAAAAACCGAGTCAGGTGGCGCTCGTCGTTCACGAAAAATGTGTAGCGACTGCCCTGGGCCGAACGCGGCTTCAAGACCGCCGGCCAGCCAACTTCGGACTCAATCGCGGCGAGTTCCGTTAGTGGCTGGTCTGGTGTCAAGACCACGCAGGCGGGCACCGTTAGGCCCGCGTCTCTCAGTACCCGCCGCTGATCGGCCTTGTCGGTTAGCGCGATGGACGTGACCAGGGAGTGAAACGGAAGACCGAGGGCCTCGGCCACCTGGGCGTAGGTCGCCATATTTTTGTCGAGGTACGTGACAATCCCGTCGGGTCGGTACGGCGCCGACAGTTCCTCGAGGATCTGATCGACCTCAAGTCCATCGATGTTCACCACTGGACCGAACCGATTCAAAAGCTCCGTCATCTCGTGCATCTCCGGCAGCGATCCGTCGATCAACCACAGCAACTCGCAGACGCCAGCGGCCGCCTCGGTCAGCTGCATCACGGGCACACATCGAGGACCGTAGCCCACGGCGACGAGGGGCCGCTTCTTGCTGGTCGATCGGTCGACCGTGTCCCTAGCCATCAACCGGATGTTAGCGTTCAGCCGGGCGATCTTATGAGGACTGACGTTAGTCGCGGGGCACGATGAGTTCGCTCCTTAGCGACGTAAATGGAGGACGCTAGACAATGCCAGTCGAGATCATCGGAATGGTGGGTACCCGAGACGCCTCTGAAATCAAGGGGCCGCTGGTCGACGGCCCCGTCGTCGACTGGATGGACGGCCCCGTCATCGACCCCGAGTATTTGGTCGCGATCTCGCGGGCTCACGACGAGGGGGACTTCGATCGCGTTTTGGTGGGCTACGGCGCCGTCGCACCAGAGGGTTGGGCCGTCGCGAGTTCGGTGCTGAACTGCACGAAAAAACTAAAAGTACTGGTGGCCCAACGACCTGGCTTCATCCAGCCCGTGGTTCTCGCTCGGATGGCGGCCACGCTCGATCACCTCTCCGGAGGCGGGAGGATCGCCATTCACTTCATCACGGGCGGCGATGAGGCGGATCAGCGCCGAGAGGGCGATTTCGTCCCCCACGACACCCGCTATCGACGCACCCGCGAAATGATGATGATCGCGCGCCGCCTCTGGCGAGAGGAGTCTCCCTTTGACTTCGAGGGAGAGTTCTACCGTTACGAGAGCGCGTTCAGCTCGGTGAAGCCGGTCTCTCCGGGTGGAATCCCGTTTTACTTCGCCGGCGCCTCGCCACCCGCCATTGAAGTCGGCGCCGCCGAGGCTGACGTCTACGCATTTTGGGGCGAGCCACGAGACCAGGTGGCGGCTCGCATGGAGAGTATTCGCAGTGCCGCAGCGAAAGTCGGGCGCACCCTTCGCTACAGCCTCTCACTTCGACCGATCATCGCCGACACCGAAGAGGAGGCGTGGGAAAAGGCTGAGTGGATCGCGGCGGAGACGGCGGCTCGGATCGAATTGGCGAAGGAACGCATGGAGGGCCATGAAGACACGTACCAGGGTCTCGGGGGACAGCGCAACGCCACGTTCTCCGTGGATCGCGAGACGAGTGGCACCACGTCCGTTGGCCGCAAGCGGCTCATTCAAATGTCCGCCGACCGAGACGTCTATGACGAGCGGCTCTGGATGAAAGTGGCCAATCTGACGGGTGCGGCGGGTAACTCGACCGCTCTCGTAGGTACTCCGGCGCAGGTCGCGGAAGCGATGTTGCGATACTACGACCTTGGCATTACCACGCTCTTGCTCAAGGGTTTCGATCCACTGGCCGACGCGATCGACTTCGGCGAGCGTCTGATTCCTCTGCTTCGCGATGGTGCGGCGTCGCGTGACGCACTCGCCAAGCGATGACCGTGACGCGACGTGACAAAGTGGCGCGTACGGTGGCCCGTTCGTCCTCAAAGCTGGCCCCATCGTCGTCGCACGAGCGAACGCCGAGCGAGCGCACGCGCGGGGAAGTCGCCCCCGTAGAGTCTTGATGACAATGTCGGAGCGTGCGGAGCAGTTCAACGAAGAGAGTCTCTGGTTCGGGGCCAGTGGTCGGTCACTTTTCGGTCGCTTGACCACTCCGGTCGGCCAAACATCCCTCGGCGGCGTGCTTTTGTCGCCACCCATAGGTCGCGAGTCGCGACAGGCTCGGCGCGCACTTCGAGGTCTTGCCATCCTGTTAGCGATCGATGGCTACGTATCGCTTCGCTATGACCACTTCGCCACGGGCGATTCGAGTGGCTCGATGGACGATAACGAGTTTGATCGTGCGTGGGTCGAAGGGGTGGAGCAAGGTACTGAGCTTTTGCGCTCGCTGGGCAGTTCTCCGATTTCGGCGGTTGGCATGCGAATGGGCGCGACGATCGTCGGGACGGCCGCGTCAGAGTACGAGTTGGGACTTTCGTCGTTCGTGATGTGGGATCCCTGCGAATCAGGGCATACCTACCTGCGAGAACTAAGCGCTCTCGGTGCGCTGCGTCGAGACGTCATCACGTCGGAGTTGGGAGCGCCGACCAAGATGTTGGAGTACGCCTTGAGCGACGAGGCCGCGAGTCGAATGAATCAGTTCAGTCTGAATGAGCCCACGACGCGACCTTTGGCGCATCGAGTGCTGGTCGTTGTTCGCGATGACCGAGCCACTTCGAAGAAGTTTCGATCGCGCTGGGACGCCCCGCACGTCGACTGGACGACGACCTCAGAACAAGGGTCCATGTTGGAGACGCTGCTGCCTTCCACGGTGCAGCCAACGTCGACCATCGCGCAGATTCGAGCATGGCTAACAGCGCCCGCGCCGCTCCCGGCGTCATTCTCAAATCCGCGGCGTTCGCGCGACGCCGTGGTGATGAAGGGACCAAACACGTTTGCGGTGCGCGAGAGTGTGGTGGAATTGGGACCCCGCAGAATGTTCGGCATCGTCAGCGAGCCGGTCGGCGACGCGGAAGGACCATTGATCGTGATGGTCAATGGGGTGAATGAAGATCACGTCGGACCGGCGCGACTTTGGGTGGAACTCTCGCGGCGATGGGCGAGCTTGGGTCTGCGCTGCGTTCGATTCGATCTGAGTGATCTAGGTGAGAGCCCCTGGTTGCCAAGTCAACCCGATCGGCCCGTGTTCGACAAGACTCGGCTGCAGGACATCGTTGACGCCGTACGAACCCTCGTGCCAGGGAGTCCGGAGAACTCAGTACTGATCGGATACTGCAACGGGGCGCAGTTGGCTCTTGAAGTGGCGCTGGAGCTCAAGACCCGCGGTGTCTGTGCGATGAACCCTCAAATAGGCACCGGTGTCTTTCTGAACGTCGATCGCCTGGAGGACTCCGAGCGAGATTCAATTCAGTCGCTGGCGCAACGAGGCGACAACCTTCTGAAACGTCACCGCCGCGTGAACCAGGCGATTCGACGCATTTCGCATTCGGTGCTCTCATCAGATACCGGTGGGAAGTTGGTGACGGGCGCCTTGAAGCTCTCGTCGGTCTGCCCGCCAAAGGTAAGAGCGGCGCTAGCCAAGAATCATACGGAGATCCTTTTGCTCTTGAGTCCCGAGGATCTCTCGCCTCTTCGAAAGATTCCGGTCCTCGGCTCGGTCCTTCGTCGCCGTCTGGCTTCGTCGGAACACTTTCACGTCGAGATCGTCGCCGGATTGGACCACGCGTTTCTCAGCACGATCGGCCGAGACCGCGCGGTCGCGCTCCTCGATCGACACGTCGTTGAGACACTCACTGGGGTCGCACCGCAGTAGGACCCCGATCCAGCCAAGTTGAGGTTCGCGAAGGCAGTGACTTGTTCGTGAGCGCCGCTTTGCACGGCGATCGCGCGTGGCCCTGGCGCAACAAATCGACGCCACGACGATCAACGTTCAGTTCTCCGGATACGAGCCAAAGGAGTTCTTCGGCAACGGCTACTCGAGCAAGTTCGGGAGCCTCAGCCGGGTAACCCCGCAGAATTCCTCAGTCGACTTTGCTTTCATCAGCTCCGTCGAGGCCCATGCGTTCGACATGCTTCGGTGATGATCCCCGCTGGTGAGTGACGAGGAAGAGTCCCTCACGCGACGCGAGATCACTTTTGCGGTCGAGCGCCGAACCAGACTTTAAACGCCTTCAGCGACGAGGGTGCGCTAGGTCCAAGTGCCAAGTAGGGTCTAATTCTCACGTTCACGTTGAAATACGTTTCGAACGCGAAGTCCCGTCTGGTGAAGTTTGCCCCGATGCCGTCGATGTACCCGGGATCATCTCCAGAAGGGAACGCCTTCAGTCCCCACTCCGGAAAGCTCATCGGCTTTCCTCTTGCGAGCGCGAACGCCTCAAAGTCCGTCAACCCTAGACGCTCGCTCGCTAGTTGCTTAAAGCTCAGTCGGGTTTTGGGTAAAGTGCACGATACGTCAAAGAGGTCGAGTCCCACAATATCGACGAACGCATTTCCGGGGTAGAAATTCGCGAACGGGATGTTTTCGACACACGCGTTGGCGTTCCAATCGATGAGGAAGTGCTCACCGGTCGCTTGGCGCAGTCCCGTGACCTCGTTGGCAAAGCAGAGTGTCCACAGTTTCTGTTCCTGCGAGGTGTAGCCAATGAAGTCAGCCTCCCAGATGCCGTTCATTTCCGCTCCGAGGCGAAGCACAGAGTTCTGTAGACCGGCCGCGACGAGACTGACGCCGAGCTCGGTTGCGTAGGAGTTGAAATCTCCGGCCGCACACGACTGCTCCCAACGTAACGGGTTTTTTACGTTCTTTAGGCTGTCGGGTATCAAGTTCACTTGCAGCACCAGTTGACGAATACGTGACTTTTGTGCAACCCATCTGGTGTACCCGTACTGCGGCGCCGTAATCCACGGATGTTCCCACTGCCACCACGTCGGTTCACTGGTCAGATACGCCGAAAGACACGTTACCGACGAACCAGTTACGGCATCGAATTTGGCGACGGCGGAGTTGATAGCGGCAAGCCCCGTGTCAGGAAAATCCGGGTCGACACATTCACTTCGCGACGGACCGGCCGCGATGAGTCCATTCGTGGACGGTGGCGGCACGGTGGACGTGGTCGTTGAGGTCGACGAGGTCGTCGTGCTTTTCGTGGACGCGGACGTAGCGGGGAGTGGATCCGTTGATACGACGACGATAGTGACCACGAGGGTGCCGAGCGCAACCACCGAAGCGCGCCGCAACGAAGCCAGTATCACGTTGAGTAGCCGTCGCTTGTACTTGACCATTATTCCTATTGCCCGGTGATGAGAGTTAACGCCCTACAGACTAGGTATGCAGTCTTAGCTCTTGGCCAATCTCCAATAGCGTTACGGCATCGCGAGTTTACATGCAAACGCTGAGTGGCATCTAGGCACAACAGGGATTCAAAGCCAGGGGGCCCAGAAACGCCTTCGAGTCGGCCAACGCGGGTTGATTCACCAAACTCCCTTCGATAGCCGGACATTCACGTGAAGGGCCTGGCTGGAGTATCTGGTAACGCGCCGCTCTTCAATTCCGGATCCGTCGCGCCACCTCCTTCCGCAGCCTCTAGACAATGTCGGAAGCTCCCACTGGGGTGTCGGTCTCATTTCGCATTTGCACGACCTTTGACCCGTGGGCACAGTTCGGACTTTTCAACACGGGTCCAAAGTTCCTGCACTTGCGCATCGAGGGTGTCGTCAGAGTTGCGGCGTCACGCTCGCTGGCGCGTTCGCCCGATGAGTAGGTCGTCACGGGCCTGGCGGCGAAGCACTTCGGGTGCGACGGGAGTAGATATTTTGTCGTCTTTCTTCACGTGAACGCCTTATCGACCACGAAGCGCCAGGCGAGATTTCATCGATGTTTCACGATGACAACGTCAATGTTAAGTTCTCATGAAGTCGCGGATCGTGAAGACAACAGCGAGCACTTCTGATGGATGATGTTCGCGTACATCCGGTTTCTCGGAGTCACTTCTCAGCGCACCGCTGGGGTGGTTCACCCAACAAGCCCTCGCGGGTTGGGCCACGACCCGTTTCTTCCCGTGCGTGCTCGCGCTCGCCGCGATCGAAGGTTCGCGCGATACCTCAACGCCTTGAACGTGCGGCGTGGTCGTGACGAGGTGCACCGTGGGAGTCGAGCGAAGAAGGTGCACTGGCTTGTGGGACGTGTCGATAGCCTTCACCGGACAAAGGAGACAGTGGCTTTCGGGCCACTAAGACGTCACCGGACCACTCCGATCGGTTGCTCCCACCTCGTAATCCTTCGGTCGTGGTTTGCCCCACCGGCCCAATCAAAAGCCCGTACTGCAGCGGTCTGGGAGTCAACAGGTGGGCGCGTCATGCTCTTTTGAGAGAGAGGGATTTTCGCCCCCGCTTGAAGGAGCCACTGCTTAGGGCGGCCGGCTTTCTATAGGTGAGAGAGCGGTGGCGCGAGCATCCGGTCGATGGCGGCTCGAAGGATCGCCACGTCAACGCGGAAGGGCCCATCCCGGTTTCGGGGTCCCGACGGCACCCAATTGGGGGACCTGGGCTCAGAGGTTCCGAAGATCTCCTGGTGGTCGAATCCGAATGAATGGCACATGAGGGCGAAGTCAGTCAACAGGCGCTCTTCGCCGGGCTGGCGTAGTTGCAACAGACTCAGATCGCGGGCGTGGGCATGGATAATGTTCGTAAGTCCGGCGCCGTGGATCCCTATCAAGTAGCGGCATTCGCGAAACAGTTGCGCCTGCGCGCGAAGGGACATCCCGTCCGTATCGACGGTTTCGAAGTTCCGCTCGCGCAGGATTGGTTCGATCTCTTCGTAGTTGCTGAGATTCCTCCCCCGTGTCCCCGAGCGGGTGAGGAAGATCCGTCGTTCCGCTCGCGCTCGCGAACTATCATCGTCGAGATCCAAGAGGGCAAGTACCTCGGCGGGACTCTCCAGATATTTCGTTCCGGTTGAGCCTCTCATTAGAAGTTCATGTTCAGACGATACGGAGCGGTCCATCAAGATGAACTGGTTGGCGGAGCAGAACACGACACTCTTCGTCCGTACGAACTGACTTCGGGGCGAAATGAAGTTCCATCTGGACAGCCGCTTCGACTGAATTGCCTCACGGAAGAACGGCTGATCGTAGAGCGCGTCGGGCACTAACACGGGGATCGCCGGGTCGATGTCCGCCTCCTCCAAGAGCAGAATCTTCGGCAAGAAGTCACGATAGAAGTGAAAGTAGTTGAAAGGCCACGCGATGCCCAGCGCGACCACCGCCTCGAGGTCAGCGCGATGGCGACGGAGGAACCTGGCTTTGAGGTACGCCGCTGGGGACGGGAGAGCGAAGAACTCTCTCAGAGCGGGGTCTCGGGCGGCGTAGGCATTGCTGACGGACGTCTCGATGAGCAGGCCGTAGTCCGCGATGGCGAAGAGGTATTGCGGCTCGATGAGCGTAGTGCGCTGGAGGTGGCACAGGTACGGCTTCAACGGAGTGGCCGACGTCAATCGGGACGCACCAGCAGGGGATGTCCAGAGAACGAAACTCGAATCCAACGGTTTGGACGACTGCAGCGCAGCAAAGCAGTCCCACGCTTTCACGCCGGCGCCGACGCGTAGCCGCTGAACTGAGCGATCCATCCGCGAACGGATTCGTTGCAAATCCATGAGCGGACCATAGCGGACGGCGCCTCGCACGGTGGCCAACGTCAAGTTCCCCGTGCGAACGCACTGCGGACGCCCTGGATGCAGCGAACACCAAGTCCTCATCATCAACATCCGGGACGGGTGACAAGGGCGCGCGTGACTGAGGTTCGAATTTTTAGGAGACTCCAGTAAATCAAAGCGTCGTTGCCGTGGACGCACACCTCAAAACAGGGCCCCGACTCACGGGAGGTTCGCGGGTCGTCCGTTCGCCTAGTTCTTCTTTTTCTTCTTCTTTTTCTTCTTCTTCTTGTTGCCGTTGTTCTTCTCGCCACTCGGAGATCGTGGTGTCGTCATGTCGAAGTGGGAGTGCTCGTAGATAGTCGATTCATCGTTCGCCGACTCTTCCGCGTCGGCTTCTCGCTCCGACGGCACCGCCTGTTCTTCTCGGACCTCTTCGGGCCATTGAGACTCCTCTGACGCCTCCACGTCCGATGCTTCGGGCGTCACGTCGGCCACTGTCGACTCGAACACTTTCGGAGATGTCGTTGCCCTCTCGTCGGGCGTTCCGGACTCGCCCCGATCAGTCACTTCGGTCGGCGACGGTGATGCACCGACGTCTCGTGTTTCCCCACTTCCATCTGGAGTGTTGGTCATGACGTGCATCAACGAGGTACGTAGGGCGGCCACGCAGGTTGCGCCATAGAGAGTAAGGAGCTCTTCGATTGAAATGTCCAAGAATCTCGCCAGTGCCGGAAAGACGTCGGCGGACGGACGCTGAGCGTCCTGTTCGTAGGAGCTATACGTTGTACGGCTCATGCCAATCATGTCGGCGGCTCGTCCCTTCTCGAGTCCGAGCTCTAGGCGCTTTTCCGCCAGGGCGCTTCCAATGGTCGCCGCGCTCATGCGTTCGCCTCCCTCCGCACGCTGACCGTAGGATCCGCGTTGCGAGATATCTCAAAGGTGATACTAGGTCGGCGTATCCCGAGAGAACGCATGGCAATCCCTTCCGACGGTGCCTCCTCGTTCGTATCACTTCGCCGACACCACCCAGAGGGCTCCTCCCCATTCACGTGAGGGTGGTTTTCCCTCCGCCTCGTTCGCGTGCGTTGTCGCCGCGACCGCGCCGTGTCCGTGATCGGTAGCGGGGAATCCGTGACGCCGTACCTTCACGTCCAACGTCGTACGACCCGAACGGGCACTGGCGTAGCCCCTGGTAGCTAACGTACGGCGTGAGTGCTCGCCGCGCCAGAGCGTGACGGGCGGGGCCTTATCCGGCCACATCAATCGTGTGGGCGGCCCAGGCGTCGGCCACCATGACGTCAAGTTCGGATCGCGCGAGCTCCCACCCGAGCAGCTCTCGTGCCCGTGAGTTGCTCGCGACCGCGACAGCCGGATCGCCGGGGCGTCGATCGGTGTAGCGAACGTCGAAGTCGACGCCCGTCACTCGCTTGACGGCCCCCACGATCTCCTTGTTGGAGTAACCCACGCCCGAGCCGAGATTGAGCGTCAACTCCGGGTGAGCGTCGAGGGCCGCGATCGCGAGTACGTGCGCCTCGGCGAGATCGCTCACGTGGACGTAGTCACGTACGCAGGTGCCGTCGGGCGTTGGATAGTCGCTTCCGTAGATCTCGAGCGCATCTCGCCGATCAGCGGCGACGTCGAGCGCGATGGGGATGAGATGGATCTCTGGTCGATGGCGCTCGGGGTGCGACAAGGTGGCGCCCGCGGCGTTGAAGTAGCGCAGTGACGCGGCGCGCATTCGTCCGCACGCCACGAGCCAGTTCAGTCCTTCTTCGACCATTCGTTTGGATTGCCCGTAGGGACTGTGGGGTTGAATTGAGCGACTTTCGTCAATTGGCATCTCGATCTGTTCGCCGTAGACGGCGCACGACGACGAAAAGACGAATCTCTCGGTGCCGGCGAGCACCAACGCGTTGAGGAGCCGAAAGGTCGACGCGACGTTATTGGCGAAAAAGACTTCGGGGAACTTCATTGACTCGCCGGGTTCAATGCGCGCCGCGAAGTGTAGACAGGCGTCGAACTGACCCAGTGAACGCACAAGATCAACGTCACCGCAGTCGCCCTCGACAAAGGTTGCTCCTCGGGGGACGTTCTCCACTCGACCCGAGACGAGATTGTCGAGTACCACGACGTCGCTACCCTTCGCCAACATAAGCTCTGCGGTTGTCGATCCGATGAATCCGGCGCCGCCGGTGACGAGAACTCTCAACGCGCCCTCCTCGAACGCGCGTCGTCGCCACAACGTTGGGTCTCTCGCATACCGACCACGATACGCAACGCGCCGACGAGCGTGGGGGCTGGCGCAAGTTTCCAATCGCTCAAAGGTGACCGTGATGGTCGGCCGGCGTCGTGTACGCCACCTCGAGTAGCGGTGTTAGACAAGCGGCAACAGGCGCGCGACGTTCGTCGTTCGAGAATTGTGATGGAACTGATAGCGTCATCAGCGAGAAGTTTCAAGCGGGTGCTGCTTCTCGATGGTCGCAGTGGGCTTCAAGAAAGCGGAGCGTTATGGAAAATGAGTCGGCGGTTTCGAGCGCGAAGCGAGAGTTTCGTGACCTCGGGCAAGCACTCGATGAAGCAATCCGCCAAGGCCAGTTTTTCTTGGTCTATCAGCCGACGATTGACCTTCAGACCAACGCCTTCGCCGGCGTCGAATCACTCCTTCGCTGGCGGCACGTTGAGCGTGGCGTACTCAGTCCGGACACGTTCATTGACGAACTTGAATCCAGTGGTCACATCATTCCGGTGGGACGTTGGGCTCTGCAGACGGCGTGCGCCCAGGGAGCCGCTTGGCATGACCGGGGCTACCGATTTAGCGTCTCGGTAAACGTCTCGCGTTTGCAGTTCGAAGCCGCAACCTTCTTTCAAGACGTGGCCGACGCGCTCTCTTCAAGTCGATTCGATCCTTCACTCTTGGTCTTGGAGTTCGCTCAAGCGACGCTCCTGGCCGATCGAGACGCTACTGGGTCTCGCCTCACGCAGCTTCGGACGCTTGGCATTCAATTCGCCGTTGACGACTTCGATCCCAGCGGCTCGGCGCTCGACGAACTCGAGGAGTTCCCCATCGACATCGTGAAACTCGACCGAGACTTCGTCGCGGGACTCGCGACGTCGTCCGAGGCTTCCTCCCTCGTTCACCGGCTCGTCGAGAGCAGTGAGACTCGCAAATTGCAAGTCGTCGCCGCCGGCATCGAAGACCTCGAGCAGCGGACGCAACTCCAGCACGAGAAGGTGCACGTCGGTCAGGGCTACCTCTTCTCCCGCCCGCACGAAGCCGAAGAGATCGATCGATTCCTCGAAGACTTCGCGATCTTCTCCGGGAAGCCTCTCTAAGTCCGCGTGAAGAGAAGCTCAGGAGAGTGACGGACCGTGGCCCGGGGTCGAGGGAAGGTTAAACCTCAAGCGGACGCGAAGGTGAGGGCTGATCTCACGTCCGTCGACGCCCAAGTCGCGCACGACGCCGTTCGCAGTGCACAGCGAATCGCCAGCCAACTCCACCAACTCATCGCGGCGTCGATCACCGTGGCGGGCATGCGGAGCGAACACGAGATCTTGAAGAGCTTGGCCGGCAGCACGCGACGGGTCTTCGACGCCGACGTGGCCGTACTCTCGCTCGAGTTCGGTCCGGAGGCACCTCTACGAGGCGTAGCTCATCGTGACCGGGCGGTGACGTGCCTCGGCCCGGACGACTTCGACGCGATGGATGACGTCCCGGCGTCTCGAAGCACGTTCGTACCGTGGACCGAAGGGGACTGGCTCGTCGCGCCGGTCCTTGAACGACGCGACCAGGCTCGAGGCGTGTTGGCCGTTCGAAGGGCCGATGGCGAATTCCTCGACGAGGACCGCGAGGTCCTTACGCTGATGGCCCAAATGGCCGCGACGGCACTCGGCGCGACGGAACTCAGCCGAGAGATCGAGACCAGCGAAACCCGACTGCGAATACTCGTGGACACGGCGCCCGCAGGCATCGTGGAGGTCGATCTCAAGGGCCGCGTGCGGTGGTGGAATCGTGCGGCCAGCAAGATCCTCGCCTGGCCCGCCTACGACGAGGCCGTGGAAGCGGAGCCGCACTTTCCCGACGGAGCGAGCGAAGAACTCGCGACCCTGTGGTCGGAGGTCCTCAACGGCTTGGTGGCGAGTGGACGCGACCTCATCGACGTCGAGATCAAGGGACGACGCCGAGACCTCACCACCTCGGCCGCCTTGCTCCCGTCGCCGGAAGGGCAGGCGACGAGCATCTTGATGTTGGTCGATGACGTGACCGACCACCGCGAACTCAAGGCGGAGGTCCACCACGCGCAGCAGATGGAGATTCGCGGTCGCGTGGCGAGCAGTGTGGCCCACGACTTCAACAATCTCTTGACGTTGATCTCTGGTTACGCCGAAATACTCGCGAAGGATCTCAGTGGCGACGATCGGTCGCTCGATATGGTCAAAGACATTCAGGCGATCGCGTCGCGGGCGTCAATGCTCACCGCCCAGTTGCAAAGTATCGGCCGAACGCAGTCTCTCGAACCTGTCGTGATCGATCCCGTGGCCGTGTTGCAGTCGAACGCCGAGGTCTTGGATCGCATCGTGGGAGCGGACATCGAGTCACGATGGTCACTCAACGTGAACGTCGGCGCCATTCGCGTTGAAGCCGGGCAGTTTGAGCAGATGATGCTCAACCTCGCGATCAACGCTCGTGACGCCATGCCCGCCGGCGGCGAGCTTCACGTGAGCGTCGACGGCGTCACCGTCGACGACGGGCGAGCGAACGAGCTGAACCTAGTGCCGGGTGACTACGTGGCCATCGTCGTCGCCGACACCGGGGTGGGCATGGACGAGGCGACCCGCCAGCACTGCTTCGACACGTTCTTCACCACGAAGGGACCCTTCAAGGGAACCGGTCTCGGTCTCGCGGCCGCGCGTCGCCTGGTCGAAGGAAGTGGTGGCGCCATCATGTGTGAGAGCGAGCAGGGTGTGGGGACGACCTTCAAGATCTTCTTCCCAGCCAGTCGCGAAGCGATCGTCGAAGAACTCGCGGCGCCCTCGTACGAGCGACCGCGAGGATCGGCGACTGTCTTGGTCGTGGACGACGACGAGAACCTACGTCGACTCATGGTCCAAGTACTCAGTCGCAACGGGTACGAGGTGCTCGTCGCCGAGTCGGGGGAGCGGGCTCTCGATGTTGCGCGAGACGTCGACGGTGCCATCGATCTGCTCGTGAGCGACGTGGAGATGGCCGAACTCACCGGACCCGAACTCGCCACTTCACTGCAGCGCGTGAATCCCTCGCTGAGGATTCTGCTCACGTCGGGTACCGCCGAGGCGACAGTGCTGCGAGACCTACTGCCGGGAACGAGTGCCTTTCTCGCGAAGCCCTTTCGCCCGAGTGCCCTCATCGATCACGTGCACGACCTACTTTCTCGTCGCTAAGCCCGCGCTACGGCGACACGTCACGTGACAACGCGCGGGCAGCGGGCCCGCGCGGGACCGGTCCCTACGCTTGCGCTTCGCCGCTGGCCTGGGGCTCGAAGCGGTAGCCGACGCCTCGCACCGTCTTGATCCAGAGCGGGTGATCAGGGTCGAGCTCAATTTTGGCACGCAGTCGACGGATGTGTTCGGTCACCGTGGCCTCATTTTGCCATTCGCTCGACGACGACCACACGTGTTCGAGAAGTTGCGCGCGCGAATACACCTGGCGAGGCGAGGCGGCAATGAACGTGAGGAGGGAGAACTCCTTTGACGTGAGATCGAGAAGTGTTCCCGCGAGTCTCGCTTCGTGCGTGTTCTCGTTGATCTGTAGGTCGCCGAAACTGATGTTGGGCGCGTCGATCTGGTGCTGCAGGGAGTTCGCGCCCGAGCGACGCAGAACCGACTCAATGCGCGCCGACACCTCGCCCAGGGAGAAAGGCTTGACGATGTAGTCGTCGGCGCCCATCTTCAGTCCGGCGATCCGCTCCGTCTCGAGACCGCGGCCGGTCAGGAAGATGGTGGGAACGTCACTGATCAGGCGAAGTTCGCGAAGCACTTCGCGGCCGTCTTCACTGCCGAGGACGATGTCCAAGATGACGAGGTCGGGTTCGAGAGACGAGGCGGCACTGAGCGCGCTGGCCCCGCTCGACGAGACGGCCACCTCGTAGCCTTCACCCGTGAGAAAGGTATCGAGGAGTTTCGTGATCTCGTTGTCGTCGTCCACGACGAGGATCCGGGTCATCGTGGGACTCCCTGAGGGCGAAGGGGTCCGGGCGCGCCACGTTCACGGGCGCCCGACGAGTCGAAGTCACGGGCACGGGCTAGCGCTGCACGACGCGTCAAAGTCTGCATAACGTCCATACTACGAAGTTCACTCGACGATTTGGTACGAAGGAGGCCAAGAATTGCGAATCTCGGCCTCCCGTGACGTGGATCGCGCGCCCGGGCCGGGGACCGACGACGCACCCGCCTCGCGAAACTGCCTACTGGTAACTCGGCGCTTTGGTGAGGAATCGATTCAGCGCGTCAAGGGTGGCCATGGCGGCGGCCGCGACGTCGTCGTCGGACTTGGCGATCCCGAACATGTCGGCGCCCTCGGAGAAGGGTCGC